>Ga0302253_1000424_pt1 | contig 35976 bp, 50 predicted proteins | sample AAG_RA_Trp_MG_FD_193537 | JGI IMG/M metagenome (GOLD analysis project Ga0302253, IMG submission 193537) | Enriched activated sludge microbial communities from anaerobic digester in WTTP, New Holstein, Wisconsin, United States - AAG_RA_Trp | ecosystem: Engineered > Bioreactor > Anaerobic >...
GAGCGACTCAGCATCATCGACACGAAGATCCTCGACATCGATCGGCGCGTCGAGATGCTCGAGGCGCGAGACCCGATGCCGAGCGGGACGTTCTTCACGGCGCTGAAAACGATCCAGGACGCGCAGGCACGGATCGAAACCATGATGACGTCATTCCAATCGCAGCTCGCGGAACTCGCGGCCAAGATCGCTCTCCATCAGTCGATCCTCTCAGGCGATCAGGCTGATGTCGTCCGGATCAAAACCGAAGCGACGGATAAGCGGACCAGACTGCTCTGCGCGTTCGGGTTAACCGCTGCCGTCGTCGCGTCGATCTTTTTCAAACCGACTCTCGCCGACATCACGAGTTTCAATGTGATCACCTACGCATCGTGTGGGTGGCTGTTCGGTGAGAGTTTTATCAACGTTCTGTCGAAAAACAGGAGGGAAACATGATCTCGAAGATAATTGGAAGTCCGATGCGACTCGCCGCGGTGAGCGTGCTCCTGGTGGCGCTGTTCTGCATCGCAGTGCTGGCTCTCAGCGGGTGCGCGGGAGGGAAACTGTCATTACCGGATCTGGGTGACATGAAGGTCAACGACCTCGTCCAGACCGGCGGCGAGGCGAAGCAGTACAAGACCGAAGTGGACGTGTCGATTAAAAGCGACCTCGACAATATTCCCGAGGTGAGCGTATCGTCCGGATCTGCGCAGAAATCCTATACCATCACTGAAACGCCGACCGATCCGACTCCAACGCCATACATCGGCCCAGGGGAACCGACGAAGCCGCCGGATAAAACACCCGAGAAACCGACTCCGAAACCGACGATGGGGCCGGTCAAGCCGAAACCTACCATTCCGCAGCCAACGCCTTCAGGACCGAAACCGACTCCGGAACCGACACCGCCTGAAACGATAAAGGTCTGTGTGCGTGATATTCCGAAAATGACGGAAGAGAACAAAGACAAAATCAATAAGCAGTTGCTCTTCTGCGCCTATGCCGGAGATCAAGCAGTTGGTATCTACCATCGATACCTGCAGCCCGATTGGCCGGTCGGGCCGTGGTGGCCGACCTGGCGAATTGAAGTGTGGTCTGAAGGTCATCAGGTTGGAGAGTGGGATATCCAACGAAGCCACAACCTACCCGAAAAAAATGCCACGTTTCTCGTCGATTATTCCGGCGCAATCGAAGTCACATGCATCGAGACCGGAGATGTCCAGACTCTTGATTGGAAGTTCCCGCACGGGAAGACACCTGTGATCGGTGAAGATCAAGACTGCGAAGCCTTCGGATGGCATTCCGAAGCGGACGCTGGGATGTGCAAGTAATCATCAACTGACAGAGATAAACGCGCCGGGGAAACTCGGCGCTTTTTATAGGTGGGTATGAACGCAGGATTTAAAGACAAAGTGAAGGAGTTCGAGGGATTTCTGCCGACTCCGTATGTCTGCCCGGGCGGACACGCGACGATCGGGTTCGGCCACCGGATCCGGGAGGATGAAGAATTCGATCGGATCTCCATCGAGGAAGCCGAAGTCCTTCTCGATCGAGATCTGGCCGAGGCAGCACTGCAGATGCACCGGGAGATCCACGTGCCGCTGACGGACGGTCAGGAACTTGCCCTGATCGATTTCGTCTTTAATCTCGGGATCGGGCAGACCCGGGAGTCCACCCTATTCCGTCTCGTCAACGAGCGACGATTCGCAGAGGCAGCTTTGCAGTTCGAAAGGTGGGTCTATGCTTCCGGAAAGAAACTCGATGGTCTTGCGAAACGTAGAGCATGGGAAAGAAACATGTTTGAAGGAAAGACATAAGGAGACACACAATGAATAATAGTCAAATAAAACATGAAATCGATCAACACCGTGACGATGTTATCAAACTTGGTTCTGAATTTATTGAAATTCTGATTAAAAGGCTGCATGAACATGATCGATCAAAATATGAATCACCAGAAATCGAAGCGTTGACTTTGATTCGAGAAATGAAATACGGAACTCCTGAGTATTTGGCTGTTTGCCAATCTGATGGAATAAAACATCACTATAAAGCCAATTCACACCATCCAGAGCATTTTGATAACGGCATCGATGGAATGAATATATTTGACCTGATTGAATACCTTATCGATTGCACAGCGGCAGCACGCAGGCGAAGTGGCGTCAATCCGGATTTCAGAAAAATGCAGGAACGACACAAAATTTCAGAGCAACTTGTTTCTATCCTGAACAACTCGGTCGCACCTGATCGGACACGGCCGACATAGTGAACTCGATGGCCTGGCAAAACGTAGAGCCTGGGAACGGTCCCTATTTACCAGCTGACCTGGTGTTCTTCCGTGGATCCGGATTCCTGCCGAGGGCGATCCGGATCTTCACCAGGTCGATCGGTGAACCAAGGACTCAGGTGAACCATGTCGGCATCATCGCCTCAGATGGCGAACTGATCGAGTCCCTCCACACGACCATCAAACGACCGTTCGATCCAACCGAGGCCTTTGCGGTTTACCGTCTCGAAGGCATCACCGACGACCAGCGCCTCGCGATCGCTCAGACCGCCATGTCCTATGTCGGGCGCCGATACGGATACGCCAAGATTCTCGCACACCTCGGCGACTGGATCCTCGGTGATCGGTTCGTTCTCCGGCGTCTCTGCAGGATGGACCGATATCCGATCTGCTCATGGGTGGCCGCGTGGTCTTACTTCAAAGTGATTGGATACGAGTTCGGGACTCTTCCGGAAGCCGCGAGTCCCGATTCGATGTGGGATCACGTTTCGGATTGACATAATGTAGTCAAGATTCTACATTTTGATTCGAGGCGCACAAACCATTGCGAAGCAATCGCGCCTTACTCCACTGTCAAAACAGCCCCAACCCCCTTGGGGCTGTTGCTTTTTCAACTGTTTGAAATACTCGAACAGTTCAGTCGTCCGGGGAAATCGGACAACTCATCCGTTATCTTGGCAACCTCGGCGTGCCGACATTGCCGACATTGCCGACATTGGAGAAAAACTTAACAGGCCGCCCGGTGTGTTAAGTCCTGATTATGCGAGGCTCATCCTTTTAATTCAACAACTTACCTTGTCTTTTCATCACCCCAGAGTTATATTGATGACTGTAAGGCGGAGGCGCCGAAAGGAGAAACCAAGATGAGAACGCAGGTAACAGAAGAACAGAGAATCGAAGCAGCCGAGGAACTCAGAGAGATCGCGCAGCAGATCAGCGACCTGGTGGATCAGGCAATGGAAGTCTACCGCTCAGCAGGCGGATTCGAAGCCAGGGCGAGAGCCTACTGGCACGCGCACATCAAGGACGCGGTTGAGGGCGAGCTAGCCATGAGCATGATGGACGCAGCGGACGAACTGCAACGGATCGGAAGCTACAAGGACGAATTCGCCGACGAAGAGGAATAGGGCACCATCCCGAGGCCGGCGGGCAAACCGGCCGATTTTCCACCCCGCGAATCCACAGCGCAAGGCGCATTAGATGCGAGGCATCTTCTTTATTTTCAATCATTTAGCTTGATTAAATAACACCACGGGATTATATATTAGACAACAGGCAGGGATGCCGGAAAGGAACAAGAACATGAGAACATTCACGACGAAGAGCAAGATCGCATGATTGACAGCAGCTGAGAAATACCAGCAGAACCGCAAACACATCGCCACGCTGATGGGATGGCTGGAAGACGAACTTGAGGCGCACGAGGCACGCGCAAAAAAAGACCCGAAGAACTGGGGCTACGCGGGCGACCTTGGCAGCGCGAAGGAAGGCCTGAAAAACATCCTCAGCCAACTGACCGGGTTCGAGGCCAGCGACATCGAAACGGAACTCGAACAACTCGATCAGTAGAAACGGATCTGCTCGATCCACCAGGTTCCGAAAGGGCCTGGTTTTTCTCCGTTTACGCGCGAGGCATCCCGTCAAAATGCGTTATTTATCAATGTTTTAACTTGCCTTACTATCTCTTTGGGATTATATTCATGGGTGTTGGGCAACGAAGCCCACAACACCAAGGAGGCCAAGATGAGAAGAGGAACATTCAAAAACACAGATACGATGTTCAGAGCATTAACCAAAGCGAGGAAAGCAAGGCGGATGGAAGCGAAGCATGCAGACTGGACAGAAGCAGCGCATCTCACCGAACAGGATCGGGAAGACCTTCGAATGGTCAGGGATTACATCAAGCAGGGCAAACCAGAGAGCGCACACAGCACTGCGAGCAGACTCGACACGATCGTAAGGGACGAGATCCCGAGCGCGATCTGGACCCAGACGGAAGAAGCGACGACGAAATACACTGCGAAGGCGATCCGCGAAGTTGGAAAGAAACTAGCCGAGATGGATCAGAATCCGCAGATCAACCAGATGGTCAGCGACTTGCTCAGATTGCTGCATGGATGATAAACACTCAATCGACGCCGGGCGCGAGCCCGGTTTTCGTCGTGGAGAAGGAAGGCGCACATGGAACACTCACCGGAAACCGAGAAGATCAGGAAACTGGCGTTCAAACTGCTCGGGAAGGAGCTGCACTATAAGCCAGGCGCTCGTGTCCCCCACGGGGCGGCTGCAGCCCTCGCCAAGGAGCTCGGGGTCTCGGATGCCACCGCCCGGAATTTGTTCTCGTTCAAAGAACCCGGTCTGCAGACCAAGATCATCCTGAAGCTACTCTACCGGATACACAAAATTTCCGATTGACGTCACGGGCTGGCCGGTGCGATAGTCTTCCCCATGGACTGGACACCGGGAGAAATCAAGAAGCTCGTGAAGAAGTTTGGCGGGGTTGCGGTGATGGCCGAGATCATGCGGGTCACGCCGAAGACAGTCGATAGTCTGATGTATGGTGTTAAAAAGCCATCCACGGGGGCCGGGATTGCTCTGTTGAATTTACTAAAGATTCTTTGTGCGGAAGCTTCACAGAAAGAACTTGAACGCCTTATTGATATCCTTCGTAGTGAGAACAGGAAAACCGCGATACGGTCCAGAGCGCGCATAAAAAACCCTTGACATAACCTCTAATTAGCGGTTATCTCTCTTGAAGATGCTGTTTCCACAAACAGTCACCGAGGAGGGTTACATGAAGCGTTTCTACCTGATCAACAAATCCCAGCGAGACAAATCCGGAGTCGTGATCTCCAGGCACAAGACCTTTCAGGCTGCTGAATTGGCACTGAAACGGATGAACGCGAAGATCCAGGACGGAGCTATCCCGGCAGTCATCATCGAGAGCGACCGGGTTCTCCGGAAGGGGCAGAAGGTCAGCCCGGGGGAGTATTGAGGCCGGCGCGCCCGCCATCTTGAACGCTCGAATCGGCAGCGATACAACGACCAGGTCGGGCAACTCTTATCGGAGATCGAGGAGCTGTTCGAGAGGATCGAATAATCGGATTAATTCGGATCGGGAATCGAATTATAATCCGAATCAGAATCGGATTCGGATCATCGAGTCGCCCGTTTCGCAAATTTCCGAAAATTCCGAAAACATCGTGTACAGGGAGGTTTTTTACGGAAAACAGTCGCGATCATGGCGAATATAGGCCGAAAACACTTGAATTTTATCAGAGAATCTGGCAGACGCTTGACTTTAATACTAGCCTCGAGATATTAATCAGCCAGAGGGAGAAGACGCGAGATGCCAAATACAGATCTAGAAGAAAAGGGAAAGTTGCCGTTAAGGTTCATCACCCAAGATCCATTTGAAGCCCGTATTTACGCTAACCATATCAGAGTTGCTTTTTCAGACAAGGATTTTCAAATTGAATTCGCAGACGAAGTTACTGCTGAGATGACAGATGACGATGGTGAAAAATTCGGTGCAGCTGTTGTGCGCTCTCGGATTGTCCTCTCCCCGAAATTGATCCCTCGATTCATTGAGATTCTTGATAAATCCTATCGTAGGTATTGTGAGCATGAAAATGAACCTACTAAAGATTAAGTGGCTCCAATCATCGAGTTCACTTCGTGTCAGCCTTGGAGATTCTTCCTCTGGAGAAGACTCTATCGTTTGCGATAGTTCTATATCGTTCCGGGAAATACACCATGGCAGGAAGTGTTTAAAGTTTCTAAATCCTCTGGTCTTCGATGTGCTTTTCGATAACTCAAATGAAGTTTTTTTCGTAGATGATCAAAATCTAGAACTGTTTGAATGTGGTGAAACGATTTCTGAGCTTAAAAAACTAGTCAGCGACCACCTTGTATTACTTTGGGAAGAGTTCGGAAAAGTGGACGATGAACTGCTGTGTGAATCAGCAAAGTTACTTAAACAGAGGCTACGAAGTTTAATCTATGAATTACCGGTTGATAGACAATGCCAAGAGATAAAAACGATGTCGAGCATGCTCTCCGCAATAAGGGATTTCGATTATCCAATCACAGTCACCACACCTATTTTTACCACCTGATGGAAAATGGCAAAAAGACAACTGTACATACAATGACTAGCCATGGGTCGCATAAACAGATCTGCGATAAGTTGTTGGGAAAAATGGCAAGACAATGTCATCTAAGCCGGACTGAGTTTAATAACCTTATCGATTGTCCTCTCTCGCAAGATCGCTATGAAGAGATCCTGCGAGAGAAGAATGTTGTTTTCTAACTTCTCTTACTGTTTCCTAGAACAACAGCGAAGGCATAGATCTTCAATTGACTCTCCACCGCTGATCTGCTAGATAATCCTCAAAACTTGACGTTCCGAACCGGAGGCCCGATGGATATCGTTATTTTCAGCGAAAATGCGGATCTGGCGCAGAGACTCATGAAGATCCTGTTTGCGGAGTGGCCGAAGCTGATCTGCATCCACGACAAGACGGACTTCTTCAGGTTCGTAGACGAGGAACTGGATGCGGACTGCATCGTGACGGATTTCTCGTCGTTCTCCGCGAGGGATCTGATCCGGCTGCGCTCTTCCCTGTCCCGTCATCCTGACGCCACTGTGATAGCGATCGTGAGATCCCAGTTCACCCTAGCGCGAATCCGTCACGCCGGAATCCAGATCACCGGATTCCTCCAGGAGCCGGTGCCAGAGGACGACCTGATCGAACTCGTCGCGGAAGTCATCCGGAAACCCGATCCCGACTTGTCAATTCGCGTTCTCACCGCCCGCGAGGCTCCAGTGTGAAATCGATTTCACAGTTCACTGGCCAGACGTACGGCCACTAGGAGGAAACATGAAGGAGAAATACTTGATCGTTCGGATTCGAGACGGGAAACAGGAAATCGTCACCAGGCGTAGGACTAGCGACGGGGCGGAGAAGGCGCTCGCCAGACACAAGGGTTGTCAGATCCGGTTCTAGAAGGACGAAGAGTGGGTCAGGTGTGAGGAGTGATCAAACGGGTTTCTTTTGAGGTGGAAAAAACTGTTCAATTCTGCATGATTTTATTTTCTTCCCAGACTTTTGATTGCAATAAACTTTTAAAATATATGGCTTTTCATGCGAGAGGATCCATTTTTTTATCTTATTGAACGTGGCAATAAAACAATCGGCTAATAATTCATGATTACGGGCACCAACCAGTAAAACCATGCCAACATTAAAATGCTTCAACGCCTGTATTTCGTTCAGATGATATCTGATTCGGCTATCATGCGAGATAACGATCAGATGGTTTTTTCCAGCGTACTGTAACCACTCTGAATCCTCGACGATGTTCGATGAATACTTGTCCTTATATGAAACAACTTTAATTTTGCGTGCATTCTTTAATTTCTGTGGAAACCTCTCTGCGAGATCCCGATCAGTGAAAAACTTTAGTTTCATGCTGCGGTTTCAAAACTCAAAGCTCGATTCAGTTCTTCGGGAGTAAGATCATAGTCACCGCGGATTGATTCGATATCCTCTCCCGCATTTATCCTGTCATTTATTGCCCTAGTTGAGATTCGATTTCTCTGAATTACAGGCTTCCCGAATGAAAAGAAAGGATCAATGACAATGATCTTCTCTTCAATATGACTATAGCCATTAATAAATGGGAAAAGCCTGATTGCAAGGTTTTTTTCATCCCATTCAACCCGCCTTAAAAACACTTCAAGATGATTTTTAAGGGCAAGTTGGCATGACCTTGTGAGCTGGATCAGCTCCCCGTAGTGTTTTATGAAAACTTCCCCACCAGCGCAAGACAGTTGATTGCTACGAAGAAGATGTTCGATCCCAAGTTTTGCTTGTGCTTCTTCGATGGCAATTCTCACATTTCGAAGTGAGATAGAATGAGTTTTCCTTAAACTACACAGAACATGGGCTTCAACGACATTCCAAAAAGACAGAAAATTCTGATTCAAATCTGGTGGAACAATGATCTTTTCAGCATGCCGAATTGCGTCTCCAATTGAGTATTCTCTTCCTCGAACCCATGATCTTAAGGTTGCGGCCGGCACATGAAGAAACCTCGCCGCCTCTGCGACCGGATAGCAAGGAAGGTCTCTTGGGTCATATTTGGGTTGGATTCGCGGCATCGATTATCTCCTCAAGTAGAATATAAGGTGCCCCGGATTCAAAATCAACCTCAGTTTTCGATTGAGCAAGCTCACATGAACACTATCACCGGAATCGGTGGCTCGTTCGGAATATGCACATGACACTCAAACCCCAAACTACCGAAACAAAACCCACAAGAGGAGGCCGAGAATGGCGATAAATACCACGTATTGAATACCGCTCCATGATGTAATCGACCACACAATAAGGCTAATAATGGCGACAGCTGTAGCCCATATCATAAAGCATTTTAATGCCAGTTCACGGTCTAGTGCTTTAGTTTTTTTTTGGTTTACCTCGTATGCTAAGGCATGAATCCTTTCTTTCTCCCTGTGACAATACTGATGCTCATAATATGGACTAGGTTCAGGACCAGGGTAACAACTATGGAATGAATTTTGGCGAATACATTTCGATCCACACACTGAACAATTTTCTAACCCGATGAGTTGCCCACAATTTTCACATGTGTCTGTTATTGCTTTATAAATACTATTCCATTGATTCTGGCGCTCTCTAGAGAATTGAATTTTACAGGTTGGACATTTTTGTTCGGTATGTATGATTTGATCACACTTAAAACATAGACTTCGCAGATGCGATCCACTCATTTCCTTGTTCAACCCCACAGATTCACATACCGAACACTTTTCTAGACGAGGGAATAACTTGCCACAATGATGGCAATTCTTCAAATCTGATGAAAAACTTTTCTTACAATAGGGACAGCTTCGTAGCGTTGTCATCCGGAATTCTCCTTCTTAAATGCTAGTTATTCATAATTCATCCTCAGAATAACTCATTTTAGATTTGATACGAGATTCTGGTTGTGACTCAAAACATCTCCCCCTGCTTCCCCGCTTCCTTCTTGACCCGCTGCGCCTCCTTGAACGTCGAATCCGCGATCCCGCGCCCCGGGTAATCGATCTTTCGGTTGTCGAGGAGCTGCTCGATGATTATCATTTTTTTGGAGTGTCAACTGATGTCGGGATAGATGCAGTTACCTTCACGGTCGCTCCTGTATCTTCTTCGACAATATCTCCAGACTTCACGATGCTGTCTTTTTCATCAAGCGGCGCGATTTCTGAATCAGGCTTCTTGAGAGTTTCAATTTCGGTACGAGTACTCGGTTGCATAAATAACCGTGCAATTTCGCTTCCATATAGATGATCTGGAGCAAAACCGAACCCGCCAACATGTATTTCCTTTTTTTTGAATGTCGTAGCAATCGATAACGACTCCTCAACATACGTAACTTTAACCTGTAGCTTCACTCTCCGAAGTGATCCAATAATATCTCCAGAGTCAGGATCGGTGATATCTAAACCTGCTGAATCTATCACGTTAAAGATCATGTTATTCACTACTCCGTGCTTTGAGCCAATGTTTAAAACAAGCTCCCGTGAATTTAATATTTTTGCAACCTTTCCGGATACTTTCTTACTCATCATTTGAATTTCCCACCTCACTATTCAATCGTTGTGCATATTTACGAAGCTCTGCAACTTGCTCAGGAACTATATCATGCCAATCTTCGAGCGCATCACTCGCGGTGCAAATATGTTCAGTCAGCATTGCGTCAAGCTTTGATAAAACACCAAGAGAAATCGCATCTACTCCAACGCTCGATTGTCCCAATTGGATTGCAATCTTTATCCGTCTAAGACCATTGAGAATTGAAATCAACCTTCTAAACGCAGAACGAGCATGCGGCTTCATCATCTCTTTAACGTCGTCGCTATTGATTTGCCGACCAAAAAAATAAGATCCACTTAGTGAGAGCCCAAGTATGATTACTTGACTTAAAGCTTGATTCAAGCTGCTCAATTGTTCCTTTTCGGATCTATCCACCAGCCAGAAAGAAAAGATAACAGAGACTAAAACTAGAATTAGTGAACCACTTTTTTTCACTATCGCATTTCTCCTTTTAAAATTCAGACGAATGCATTTGTATAGAGTCATCATTGCTCTCATCACTGACTCTTCCCCCTATTAGTTCGCTTCTTTGGTAATTTTTCCCCGGTCCCATCATGCTCGATCGCGATCAGGACAATCGGAAAATCCTTTGCTTCTTTGAACCCATATCTCATTTTGTCATCTCCAAATTCAGCGCCAACAACCGCTCGATGATCTCTTCGTCGGTGAGATCCGCAGGCCACCCGTACGCAACTGCGACGGCAGCATCGAGTCTCGCATGACACGCAGCAAGCCAGGATGGCCTCTGATTGTAGAGCTTTGTCAGCGTCCGGTCTTTCAGTTTCGTTTCGCAATCTGAATCGCGCGGAACAATGCGGGGATATCGAACGGACCCGATCTGGAAAGTTCCCCTGTCTTCGATCGTGCTCCGATCGATATACCGGTCCCATGGTCCTCCGACTGTTCCCGGAAACTCCAGAACCTCGGTTTTCGTCCACTCCGGCGGATTCAGCCAGTTCTCTCTGAGTTGGTTCAGTTCCTTCGCAATCGTTGCAATCTGCTCCAGACGCGGGGGAAGCGGATCGGCCGAATCGAGAACTCCTTCTGGAAACGGGAATGTCTCGAAGCAGGTCGTTGGAGTGTACCGGAACCCACTCTCTTTTTCCCGCAGTTGAGTTCCCTGCGCGAGCGACCAGACCTCATGGAATCGCGAATGGAGAATGCCAAACAAATAATCACTTTCACCGGTGATAGCAACCGTCGCGCTATCAGGAATAACAATACTCCACAACCAGATGAAAACTCTATGTTTTGAAACTCTTGGAGTACAAATATACCTTAGCTTCGTGCTCATCGAAGATCTCATTCCTGGACGGCTTTCAGCATGTATCCACCAGTGTTCCCGATGATTATCTCTCCGCAAACTTGCGCGGATTGGGTAAACGCACAACTGGACATATTCAAATGGTTTTTCAAACAAAGATGCTTCCTCTTTGCTTGCGTAGCACCCAAAATCGATAATCCACTTATACTTCAGCCGACGAGTTACATCTTCGCCATTTATCCACGGTCTAATAGTATCCGAGTTTGGTTTACCGTTAGGATTTCCTATAAATGAAATCATCTCTCTTGAAAAATCATCCGAAATATCGAATGGACCGCCCTTCTGAGTCCCAATGAATGCAACCCCCTGATTTGATTTCAAAACGACTGCGAGCGATAAGTCTGCGTGTGATGTCAAATTTGGATTTATTTTTTCTTGCGATTTCCCGTCTAACAGCTTCACTTTTTCTGCACCATTATCAAATCCAACGATACTTACATGGACATTTGCTCCATCCAGAACCCAAGGCCGATCGCTCTCAGCCCAGAAGATATCACCCGTTTTTTTTATCCGTGTTAAAACTTCTCGATTCGCACCTCCACGTATGCCTTGAGTCGCTAAGAGTCCTGCGCGTTTACATTTACCACGCTCAATTTGATCACGTGCTCTCTCGAACCAATAACAACATAGATCTGCACCACCAGGGACACGACTCTTGTAGTGCTCGCGGAGTTGGCTGACATATTCGTCGCCCAGTTGACCACGCATCAGTTTGTCGCCGAGGAACGGCGGATTCCCAACAATGAAATCGCCGGTTGGCCACTCAGGCTCCCCCTCATCACTCAGAATTGCGTCCATCAATCGAATATTTTCTGATAATGGCTGCAGAATCGGATCCGCCGGGAACCCAAATCCGTTGACTCGAATCCACTGAAGCCACCCGATCCAGATTGTCATTTGCGCGAGATCGTGTGCATAGGAGTTGATTTCGATTCCGAACAACTGGGAGGGTCCGACCATTGGCAAGAAAGACCCGAGCCCGTTCTCGACTCCGAACAGGATGACTTCCTTCTCCAAATCTTTCAGACGCAGCAATGCGATGTACAGGAAGTTTCCGGACCCGCACGCCGGATCCAAAACACGAACCTTCTGAAGTCGATCGAGAAAACCATGCAGTAGGCTTTCTGCTTCAGTCTGACTCTTTTTCTGTGCTGCAGTCGACTTCTCACCGATCAGAAAAGATTCGATTTTCTGTCGGCACTCTGACCATTCTCTTCGAAGCAGCGACATGATGACCGCATCGATCACCAACTCGATATCCTCACGACTCGTGAAATGCGCTCCGAGCTGAGCCCGTTTCGCAGGATCGAGTCCGCGTTCGAACAGAGTTCCGAAAATCGAGGGATCAATTGAACTCCAGTCGAGTGCGGCAGCGATCGCGATCCGTTTGAGTTCATCGGAAGTGATTTCAATTATGGTACGGTCATTAAAGAGATTGCCATTGAATCGATGGATAGATTCCATTCCGAAGTCACCACCCTCGATCATGGTGTCGAAGAGTTGGCTGAGCATTCTTCCGAACCGAATTGTATCTCCATTCGATTTCTCGACGATTCGAGTGAACACGTTTTCCGGAAGAAGCTCGATGTCCTCTGCGAACAGACAGAAGACAATTCGGTCCAGGAAATGCGCTACTGCAGCCGAATCTAGACCTCGTTGTCGCATCGCCGCAGCGATATCAGCAAAATGCTTGGCTGCATCCTGTGTGACTCCAACACTTGTTCGACCTGGCCGCAGAACTTCAGGATTGTGAAACACTGCTCGCACAATCTCTATGTTTCGGGCGTATGACAGAGATTCCAGCGCGATCTCATGCTTCACAGATACGGTGCCAGTAAAGTTGGTGTGAACGATGATCCGATCCAGATCACAGACGACTAGAAGCGGGGGATTCTCCAGAGCGTTCCGGTATCGCAGAAGCTGGTCGTAGGCTGCATTCAGATCCTTGTGTTTGCCCTTATACTCCCATCCGAAGAATCCGCGTTTCCAGACATCTGCGAATCCTTCTCCACCACCATGTTTGGAAGCACCCTTTTCGAAGCAGAACTTCTCACCGGTCGGATCAGCAGTCGCCGGCGACGGGTGATCGAAGAGTCGGCAGAGATCGAGGAAGTGCTCCTGGGATGCCGATCGCTCCTTTAGCTCGACTTTACGCCACTTTGCGATGAATTCAGGAATTGTCATGTTGATTAGGGCTTTCAACGATCTTTGAAAAATCACTTCTACCATGCTTCTCTGCGAAACGAATTATGGAGTATCTGATTACACGTTCAAGACCGAATAATGACAATGAATTCGCAAGTATATTACTCCATTTTGGGTCATCAGTCACTGGAGTTCCGATGTTCATCTCAATAGAGCCGCATCCGCTCTCATGCGGAAGCACCCAATACCCAAAAGGTGATCCTGTGTGAAGATAAGAACTCCGAACTTCATATGCCGCACCAATCGATGCTTCAAAGTTCTCTAAACGCAGCCTTCCCCAACTCGGACTAGACTCTGTCCTATTAAAAAAATTATCGTCGCAGAAGCTGCAAATCGCCTTCACAAATCGCTTTTTCACTTGACGCAGTTTTCCTTTAATCCTAGATACGATTTGAATTCCGTCGCAACATTCGATTTCAATTCGCTGCAGGTCATTTCTTGTTTCTTCTTCTAATAGCGCATCAAAATCAAACTTCTCAAAATTCGAAATAATTTCTCCTGCAGTTATAAGATGCAGAAATGACACTTCTGGATCACTTTCAAATGTTTGAAGTGCCCTCCAGTAGGACCTTGTGATGGCTGTGAATACCTGCAGAAACTTGATGTCCACAGTTTCATCCGCCATAAATGGCTTTATACGAGAGAACTCAGTCAAATTGATAGGAATTTCAAAATCAATCCTTGCTTTTGCTGAGTTTATCGGGATCGATCTTGTAAAATACCCCCCCAGATTGAAGTAATCAGGAATCTGAAAAAATCCATTACTTTCAACAAATCCATGGAAATCGAATCTTTTCCCAAATAACAAAGAAAGGTATGAAGCAATTTTCTCACCAACTTCCGCGTAACTAGGGTAGATTTCTCTTCCGCCTATCTTGACTGGTTGCGTTTGAAAAACAAGCATGATTGTAGATCTATTGCATGTCTTCTTAGTATAAAAATCTCTGCCTTCTGGCCAAACCATTCTAAGCAGAATGTGCTCATCACAATATTCTCCTCCAATCTGTGCGGTCGTGGAAATAAGTGCTTTTTGTATTTGTCTATCTGGTTTCAAATTCAACAGTCTACCCTCAATGTTATTTTTAAATCAATGATCATCTTCCCATCAAACAAGCCTTCACCATCCCGATCAACGACCTCCGTCTCAAACCGCTCCGGCCGATCGACAATCGCCCGCAGGTCTTTCTCGGAGAGGGAGTGGAGGTTCATGGATCACTGATCCTGCTGTATATTGATAATGATGTTTGCTAACCCACAGACTCCGAGTGCTTCAGCAAGCTTGTCGCGTCTGTTCAACTCCTTCGAGTAATACTCATCCATGCATAAAATCAGCACTCCCCAGTTCAGATCAAATTCTGGTGTTGTTCCTGCCGCAATTATGCAGAGCAATTTTTTCTCCTCATAAGTCATCGATCTCCAATCATGTCCATTTGCAATACCAGCCTTCATTCTCTCTGCCAGAATTTCCACGCGTGATTTCGGCGTATACTCCTGATTCTGATTTTTGTTTGTCTCAATCTTCGCTTGAGTTGGTTCTGGTGCTCTGGTCGGTCTAGGTGTCGGGATTGGTGTCGAAGTTGGCAGTGGTGACGGAGTTGGAGTCGGTTTCAGCTCCAGAATTATTTGGATATCAGCGTCTTCAAAGATTTCGTAAGCCTGTGCAAAATCCTGATATCCTTCAAGCGAACATTCAATGCGGTGTGAACCTTTTTTCACATCGAACAACTCGCCCTTCCCATTGATCGTCATTCCATCTAAATACAGACTTGCGACTTGAGGTACACAGCTGAGATTTATTGTGGCAAGATCTGGATCTTTTAACTTCTGAATCGGCTGAGGGGAAGGAGTCCTAGCACAACTCAGAACGAACAAAACGACACCCACCATGATCAGTGTATTTTTCACTCCACCGTCTCCGTCATAAGAAACACCCTCTCCGTCTCTTCCACCACGCTCCAGCACCGAACGCAGCACTGATCGCTGATGACTTGTGAATTGGATTCGATCGCCTCGATCTCCTCCGCCATGAGCTTGCTCGGAAACTTCATCCCGGATCCCCTTCGGAAATAGACCTTCCCATTGTCGACTATCGTGATTACGCAGTTGTGATACTTCAGAACGCGCCGAGCGATCACTTCCCAGCTCGCTGTGCAGAACAACTCCTTCAGTTTTGCAAGATCCCATCCGAACTGGCGACCGAAGTCGATGAACAAATGGTGCGGGAGAAGGAGTTCGGCGGCAAACTCATCGGCCCATTTCTCGCGACGAAGAACAGCCATCTTTTTCGGCTTCCGCAGTTCCCCAATTTCGTGGGCGATCGTGAAGTTCTGGCGTTCCTGGCGATCGTTTGCGTTGACAACGATGACCTTCGAGTCCTCCAGGATGAATCCGCGGACATCTGCCGGTAGATCCTCAAATTGAACTTGGAGGCCGAGTGATCTGGCTATCTCTGCCGGATTCACTGGAGCTTCAATTCCAACAGAACTGGTCAATACCGAAACCGAATCAGTTACATCCATAACGATTCAACCCAATCCTGCCCCAGGCGCACTAAAAAAACGCAGCCTATCTGCTCTTTTTTTCACGTTCCTTCTGTAGCAGATAGACGTAGATATCCTGATAACCACGCTTCAGTTCATCTAAATTCTTGAATGTGATCCGGAATGAATAGCTCTCGCGGAGATGTTTCTTCTCCTCCTCTGTTGGAGGAAAGATCCCGCGGGATTTCCAGAACTCCTCGTCTTCAAGAACTTCATCGCGAATCGGATTCTTCGGCTCTTCTTCTTCAGGTTGCTCATCCGGATCCGTGTCGAGACCTAGGAGATAGTCCGTGGTAACGTAAAGGGCTTTTGCCAGCTTCTTCAATGTTTCAGTGTTTGGAATTGTTTTGTCATTCTCGATCCGACTCAGAACATTCTGGGCGAGTCCAGTTTTTTGAAGTAGATCATTCTGACTGATCTTCATGTCGATCCGAAGTTTTTTTATTCGAGATCCAATGCTATCCATACATGCCTCGCGATTAATCTAGCTAAATATGCCTTAAAAATCAATGCCTTGCAAGGCATAAAAATAAATGCCTCAAAAAACATATAAACACCTATTGACTTATGCCTGAAGAAGCATAAATATATTCTCAGAGGCCAATGGAGGTGCCGATGAAAAACAACCTTGCAGACATAAGGATTCAGAGAGGGATGAGCCAGAAGATGCTCGCAGAAACTGTTAAAACTGATCAGGCTGTCATCAGTCGTATTGAGAACGGCCAAGACAATCTGCAGTTCGACACAGCGAAGAAGCTCGCACTGGCTCTCGGTGTCGCCGTAATCGACATTTTTCCTGAACTCGCTTCCAGTGAACGGGCATCGCAATGACGCCGGCATGGGAGTTACCTGCTCGCGTCGAAGAGCTGAAGCATGAACTCGTCTACGGGATCGACGATGTCCATGCCAGTGTCCGCAAAGCAAACTTCGCTCGGCTCACTGACGAGGATGAGGAAATCATGCGCGAGACACTTCTGCACTTTACTACACGGCACGAGTGCGTGCTCGATCCGGCCACTGGCCGCTGTCCGAAATGTGATCACCTCGTAGCTCTCGGGAAGCATCTCGAAAACCGGAAAGTTTGGGTCGATCATGAATAACTCCTCCCCTCTCAATGGGAAAGATATTCCCAATGGCGTGACAACCCAAGGGTTGGAACGCCTGAAGTTTCGCCCCCTTCACCTGGTGGAGATCTTCCGCGAAGAAATTAAGCTCTGGTGCAAGTCGACAGGAAAATCCCGAGAGGAATTCTGCGACCTGGTCAACAAGCCGGTTCACTGGATCACAAAGGTTCTCGGAGGTGATTGGAATCTAGCCGCGCACGATCTGCCGATCATCTGCTTCGTTCTGAACTCCCGGCGACTGCTCGATGCGATCAGCGAGCACCTCGATTGGTATGACGCCAAGCTGCGAATCAAGCTCCTCGAGGATGAAGCCGTCAGGGTCGTCCAGCGAGCAGCCGAAATACAACTTGAGAAGAGACAACTCCAACGACAGCTCACCATGAGCGGAAAGGACAACTGATATGTGGGCAAAGGTCTACGAAGTCACCGGTGTCGATGAAGGCGTTCTGAGCAACGCAACTCTCCAGGTCTGGGTCCAGGATGGGACTTACAAACTCACCGTCCTGAACAACCCCGGATACAACGGCGATTACGCCCAGGTCTTGGCGAAGAGCGGTGGATCGAGTCTGCAGCTGATCCAGTTCGCGGACATCACCGAGAATCAGCACTTCGAATACAAGCCCGGCAGTGCAGACAAAGGCGTGATTTATGTAACTCCGAGCGGTGTGGCGATCGTCACCGAATAACTCAAGCACTCTTTCCGGCGGGTTCGATTCCCGCCGCGGCAATAGATCCGAGTTGGATCGGAAGGAGAAAGGAGAAAGGCAATGGCAAACTTGGTCAAGGTAGATCGATCACTCCCGGTCGCATCGATGTCCGACATCGCGACTGCCGGGGAGTTGATCGCGCGCTCCGGGATTCTCGGGGCTCAGAATGCAGCGGAAGGGTTTCTGATCGCGGCGACATGCCACCAGACAGGGATGAGTTTTCTCGAATTCGCGGAGAACTATCACCTGGTCAAAGGCCGGATTACGAAGCGCGCAGACGCAATGCTGGCCTCGGCGAACCGAAACGGCTGGAAACACCGTATCATTGAGAGATCCCCGAACAAGGCGGCAATCGAACTCACTCGCGAGAAAGAAAAGCACGTTTTCGAACTGACCTGGGAAAACGCGCTCAATGAACCGTTCGTGTATCGCGGGGGGCCAGACGCGCAGATGGCCGAACTGCGCAAACCGATCGATCAGCGTCATCTCAAGGACAAGTACTCTACTCCTCGATCACGCATGCAAATGCTCTGGGCGAGAGTCGTGTCCGATGCGGTTCGCGCAGTCGATCCCAGCGCCAATCAGGGCACCTACGCGCCGGAAGAAGTCGAGGACTTTGTCATCGACGGTGAAGTTATCGATTCCCAGGAGCCGAAAACGATCACCAACATCGAGAATCGGATTGATGCACTCAATTCAGCCAACCCGAAGGCGCCGGTTACTGAGGGCGAAGTGATACCAGACCCCGCTCAAGCAGCAGAGCCGAATCCTTTCAATACTCTCAACATCGCTCAACCATCTCCGACTGGATTCGACTACTCCACATGCCCAATCCCTGGCCCGATGCAAGGGAAGAAATGGGAGGAAATGCCGATTGAACACCTCGGGATGGCCATCAATCTCAAGCATCCGATGATGGAGCCAGGTCACTACGAAGCGATTCGTGATGCTGCGAACTCCAAGGGGAGGGCAGCATGAACTCAAACACATCGATCGTGACACTGAATCAATCTCTCGAGCGCGAATCCAAGTGGCTTTCCGGGAAAGTGAAACTTCTTGATGACGCACGCGCAGTTATCCAGGTCAAATCTGATTCTGATCTCGAAACATCAAGCGCGGTTCAAACCAGAATCTCCAAACACATCAAAGCACTCGAAAAGCATCGCAAGGAGATCACCGAGCCGTTGGATGCGCTGAAGAAGCAGATTATGTCTCAGGAAAAGGAACTCCGTGCATCTCTCGAGACCGAACTCTCCCGACTGAAAGCGATGAACGATTCCTATGCGACACGGCGATTGGAAGAGCAGGAGGCTGCTGCTGCGAAAGCCAGAGAGGAATCGGCTCATGTTTCGATCGACATGCAGAAAACAGCGGAGTCAATCTTCGGCACAGGCGTTGAGTTTGATCCAGCATTCATCCCATCGATCCCAGACCCGGTGAAACCAACCACAGCGGCCGGTCGAACCGTTATCCGATGGGACTTCACGATCATCGATCCGCATCAGGTTCCTCGTGAATACCTCATGATCGATGAGTCCAAGATCCGAAAATTCCGGGACTACAAAACCCAGATGGGTGAGATCCCTGAGCTCCCGGGTGTGAAATTCACAAAAACAGTCAGCGTGGAATCGCGCTGAAATCGCGCATACGCGCAGGAGGTTATTATGGGAAGAGTATCTAACGCTCCGAAAACGGTTAAATTCCGCAGAGATGGGAACATCGAGGTCGTCATCGTCGATTTCGATCTTGCAGAGCCTCGGTTCTCGCAGGATGACCCCAATGCGTTCGACGTGTGCCTGAAGGTCAAGGCCATCGACAGCGAAGAATGCGATTGGTGGTACGGTGAGTATTCCAATGCCTACGGCAAAGGAAACCACAGTGACAAAACTCGGAAGGAGCTGACCACAGCCACACTTGAACGGATCGGGCTGAAGAATGGCGACCTGACCCAGCTGCCATCACTGATCGGATCCAAGACGATCGCATGGGTGAAGAAAACCGAAAAGGAAGATGGGAAGGTTTTCTACAATGTCGCCGGGCTCGGATCGAGCGGTGGCGAGGAACCCACCTCATTGTCCCCCGAGGAACTCAATCGGCGGTTTTCCGCGTTGCTTTCAGGGGCAGCACCGAAGCCGACATTCAACGGCGGGAATGGAAATGGCGCAACGACCAATCCATTTGTTGGTGGTGCCACTAGCAGCCAAATGATCAACCCGTTTCTGAACAACACAACATCGGTCCAGAGACCCCCATTCTAAACAATGATCCACGTCGTCATCGACACTCGCGAAAAACGTCCCTGGGCGTTCCCTCCTCATCTCGTAAGGGCTGAGATGGGAACGCTCAGAACCGGCGACTATGCGCTCAAGGGCGATATGCAATTCGCAATCGAGCGCAAGTCGCTGGATGACTTTCTCGGCACAATCTCGAGCGGTTGGGAACGATTCCTGCGCGAAATCGGGCGCATGGAAGGATCCGGATTCTGTGCCAAGGTCATCATCGTCGAAGGCAATTTTGAGCAGGTTTGTTTCACTGAAGTTGAAGACACACTGATCCATCCGGACCATCACCATCCGCAGATCACTCCGCAGTTTATCGCAAAACGCATCGCGGATCTGACGTTCCTAAATGTATCGGTTTTATTTTGTGGAAACTCCCAATACGCCGCCGGAATGGCATTGGCGATTCTGAGAGCACGTCATTATGAAATCATCGGACAAACTATCAGTCAAGGTCGAGCGCGTTCTATTCCCTCCTCGGCTGTCAGATAAGGACTGGTACATCCTCCAGACCGATCAGGGCATCGTGAAGGGGAACATGTCCTGGCGACCAGAGGAGAACGAGCGCCTGATTTTGGACGGTCAATGGTCTGCATACCGCGGCCAGAAAGAATTCAAGTTTCAGTCGGCCATGCCCGATATCCCGATCGATCCTCGAGATCAACTTAAATATGTCTGCGAACGCACGCGTGGGATTGGTTACGCGATCGAGCAGGCGATCTGGGACGCGAAGGGAGCTGAATGGCGATCGGTTACGGATCGAGACGTGAAAGCTCTGGGGAGAGGAGATCTCCTTGCGCGGTTCCAGGAAACGATCGACCTGGTGGAACGCGAAGCAGAGAAGACGCAGGTCATCGGGTGGCTCATGGGACACGGAGCCACGATTAAGATGGCGACTGCAGCCTGGGATATCTGGAAGAAGCAAACCATCGGAGTTGTCTCGACAAATCCGTATCGGTTGACTGAACTGCCTCATTACGGGTTCGTTCACGTCGACAATGGGATCCGGCAATCATTCGGGATCGGAAATGATGACCCCCGCAGGATCCGCGCAGGCGTCATCTATGCATTGCAGCAGCTCACTGAGCATGGGTCGACCGCGATCGACTGGAGCGCGCTCCGTGATGTATCCGTCAAACACCTCAATGGTATTCACCTTGAACTCATCGTCACGGCCATCGGAGAGATGTTCCAGGACGGAACCCTACGCGGTTTTAAGGGAACACAACGTATCGCACTCGGCCTGGACTATCAGAACGAACTGGAGATCTTCGACTATGTCGCCAAATCTGCAGCTTGATCGGAGCCAGCTCGATGCGGTTGAGCACGCCTGCAACCGGAAGTTCGGGATCATTACCGGTGGTGCCGGGACTGGAAAAACAACCATCATCAAAGAAATCGCCACACGAACACCGAATAGCGAGTTGTGTGCATTCGCGGGAAAGGCAGCGGCTCGCCTTCGAGAAGCGACTGGATTTCCATCAGCGACCATCCATCGCATGCTCCAGAGCAACGGCGATATCTTCATGCGAACATCACTGCAAGGACGATCCATCATTGTCGACGAGGCATCCATGGTCTCGGCGGATCTGATGGCAGAGATCATCAAACGGCAACCGGATCGATTAATCCTCGTCGGTGATCCATCTCAGCTCCCTCCAGTCGGCAAGGGACAACCGTTCCATGACATCCTTAAACTCTATCCCGGGATCGTAAAAACCCTTTCGACTTGTTACCGAAATCAGGAGGCTGTCTATCATGCAGCCTCGGAAATAAGAACAGGCACCGTTCCGGGCCATTCCTATAAATCGGAACGAGAGCAATGGAACATCATCGATTCCGGAAAGCCGGAGCACACGCAGCGCTTGATTCTCGATTGGGTCAGTCAGGGATACATCGATTTCGAACAGGACATCATCCTTTGTCCGAAGAACGGGGATTCGGATGATCAGCCCTGCACGGTCCGGAGCCTGAACAAGGAGATCCGCGAAATCGTCAACGATGCGAATTCGGACGATCGAATTCGGATCGGTGACCGCGTGATCAACACGAAGAACTTCTCTGAATTCGATGTATGGAACGGAACGACCGGAACGGTCCAAGCGATCGATGACGAGAATCAGATCTGGGTCAATCTTGATATCCCGGCGATCAAAGAGTACGACGAATCCAACCAACCCATATATACAGACTCAGTCCTGTTCGATCGTGAGATGAAGTCGCACCTCCAGCTCGCATATGCACTCACAGTCCACAAGTCTCAGGGATCCCAATACCGGCGGGTGATCTTTGTTGCTCTCGAGCGCGATTCATTCTCACTCCTGGACAGGTCGCTTATCTACACAGCAGTTACCCGCGCAAAAGAGCACTGCATCGTCGTCGGTCAATTAAAAGCTCTCCGCGATGGAATCAAAACGGTGCGAAACAAGACAACCGTGTTTCAAGAACTGGCATCGATGGTGACACAATGAAATTTTATTCGTTCGAAGAGATCAAAACCGCCTGTGATTGCTCGGAAATAGCACGGGCGATTGGTCTTCAGCTGAACAATCAAAATCGGTGTGCAGCGATCTGGCGTGGCGGCTCGAATGAAACATCCGTCACCATCAATCGCGATGGATGGCATGATTTCGCCACCAAGGAGTCCGGATCTGCGATCGACTTGGTCGCAATCGTTCTGTTCAACGGCGATCGTCAGCGCGCCCAGGAGTGGCTCGGTGACTATCTCCATCTCACACCGGCGATCGATAAACTCTCTCCAAATCCCTCGCAGGAAAAATACCGATATCACCAGCTACTTGATGAAGGATACTTGGAGAAAAACGTTTATGTATATGTCAACGAATCCGGAGCGCCCCTTCATCACACGATCCGGATGGAACACCCAGAGACGGGCGACAAACAATTCGTTCAGAGATCCGCGCTCGATGGCCGTTGGTCGCTAAACCATATCCGGACAGTCCTGTACAACCTCCCATCCATTATCGATTCGTCCTGGGTCGTAATCGTTGAAGGGGAGAAGGATGCCGACAACCTGATCTCTCTCGGCATCCCAGCAACAACAAATGCCATGGGCGCGCAGAAGTGGAAGCAGGAATACAGCGAGTCACTTCGTGGCAAGGATGTGATCATACTGCCGGATAACGACTCCCCAGGGCAAAACCACGCGAACCTCGTCGCCGGTCACCTTGTCAACATTGCTAAATCCATCCGTATCATCAAGTTATCAAGGATCCAAAAGGGTGATGTTTCTGATTGGCTTGAGCGAGAGGGTGGAACAAAGGAAAAGCTCCTCGAGATCATGTGTCGCGAGAAACCGATCGACACCCGGATCATCGATGAGCAGTTCCAGATCGCCCGAGCCAAAGAAGCGAACAAAACACCATTCAGAAACTATCTTTCAGAAATCGAGAACGACAGCGGTAGGAAGAAAGCGAAGCAAATCCCACGGCATATCAACGAGATGATCGAAGATGTATTCACCCGGTTCATCGGCTTCCCGAGGAGAGTCGGTGACGAACTATTTGATCGCGACAAAGACACCGGGGACATCAATTACATCCGAAACGTCCAGCAACTCTTCTCCTGGATTCAGCAGAAATCCAAACAACCTGTCGAATGGACACGGATCCTTGGATCTGTTTCACAGGAGCAGTTCTTCGAAGGTATCCGGTACGCAGCACCACGTTATGAAGCGATATCCTCTGTCCCAGATTGGCCCAAACGCGCTGATGTTTACTACCACCACGCGCCATTATCTGGTCCGTCTCCGGATCACCTGGTCTTCAATAAACTGGTCGATTTCTTCGCACCAATCTCATCCGAGTATCGGGTTCTTCTGAAAGCCTTCTTCGCTGCGCCACTTTACTACGAGTCATACATTCCTCGCCCGATGTGGATTATCGACTCTGAGACACCTGGTGCCGGGAAATCCACACTCGCAACGCGAGCTGCACTCCTCTATGGCGGTCCGGCGATCGAGATCAAAACCCGTGACTTCGCTCGCGACATGCAGGAGGTAACCAAACGCCTCGTGTCTGCCGAGGGGCGTCAGGCGAGGATGGTCCTGATTGACAACGTGATCGGCACATTCGCGTCAGAAGAGCTCTCGTCGATGGTCACAATGCCGTTTATATCCGGTCGTCCTCCGTACGGCAGGGGCGAAGAACGGCGACCCAATAACCTCACCTACGTGATCACCGCCAACAATGCGTCGATCGACAACGACCTTGCGATTCGATCCTTTTTTATCCGACTCAAATCTCTCGAGAACTACGAGGAGACCTGGGCCCGGGACTTGACCAATTACATTTACAAATGCCGAAACCAGATCATGTCGGACATCGTCGACATCCTGAACAATCCAAAGCAGTTCAACGAGAAACCTTTCACGCGTTTCCCAGAATTTGAAACGATGATTCTTCGCCCGATGTGTGCAGATCAGGATGAATATATACGCGTGATCGAAACGATCGCTGAATCCCGGGCGATGGCAAACATAGAAGAAGAGTGGGGGAAATCGATCGATGATCTCCTCCTTAACAAACTCGGCGAGTTCCAGATTCCACGATCAGAATCGGTCTGGATACGGTCACAGGTCGTAGAAGACTGGATCAAACGAACACTTCCGAACTGCAGAAATCCTGTTCAATTAGTGCGGAATCTGGCGCGCTCAGGACACTGTAAAAGCATCGATCCAGCGATCCAGATTTACCCAGTTCACGGAGAATTGCGTCGACGGGGACTGCTCTTCATTGGTGCGAACGGGAGCAAAAAACCGAACATCATTATCGGCAAAGTGGATGAAAGGATCAAAATCATTCAGCTTAACAGGGAACATCAAGAATGAATCACAAAAAACGCTATTCGCTATCTTTTCTCCGCAAGACCCGTGTTACCCGTGGCACCCGTGGCAGACACAAAACACATTCGTTATCTTTTCCGCGCATTGCCCGTGTAACCCGTGTTGTACACGCCCAAATCATGCCTGACACGGGGTACACGGCTTTTTCTGTACTGAGTACCCCTTACACGATTATGCCCCCTTTATACCGATCCCACAGCTACCTTTATTATTTAGCTGTGTACCCTGTGTACTCTGTGTACTACTTTATTATATATATAGTTACAGAACTACATAGGTTGTGTACAGGCCGTGTCAGGCCGTGTTATCTCTATACCGACAAGGAAGGGAGCAGTTTTCCACAATGAAATCAGCGCGCCTCGGAAACATCGTAGTCTCGTTCAACGAATCAAATCACACATACACTGACAACCTTGGCAGAAAATACATCTCGGTCACAACTCTAATCAACTCTCAATTCCAGAAATTCGACACCGAAGCACACGCAGTAAGGGTTGCCATCCGAGAAGGAGTCTCCAAGGAGGAAGTCATCGCAAGGTGGAAGCAAAAAGGCGAGGAGACACGAGATCTGGGCACGCGTGCTCATAAACTCGCCGAGTCGATTTTCCTGCGCACTCCTCTCCCGGTTCCCGATTCTGACCAGGAACGAAGGCTGTTTGCGATGATTTGGGATGCCTGCTCGAAGCTTCGTGATATGTGGGTATTCCACGAAGCGGAGATGATCGTGTTCGATCCTGAGTACCTCATCGCGGGCCAGATCGATCTCATGATGATTGAACCGGGAAACACTGAAAAGATCGGGATCAATTGGATCACGGATTGGAAGACATGCGAATCACTCACCGATGATTCTTACGGCAAGTTCGGCCTTCCACCGATCTCCCACTACCGTGATTCGAAAATTTCAAAATACACGCTGCAGGTCCGCATCTACGAATGGATGTTCCGGAAGATGTGTGGGCATCCACTGACCAGCCAGGGAATGACGGATTGCGGGATCATCCATGTGCATCACTCCCTTTCGGCTCCGAGATGGATTTCGGTCGAGAGGGTTGATCGGGAAATCGAACTGATCATGCAGCATCGGAAACAGCAGATTGGAGGACAAACATGGGCATCGTGAAGAAGATCATTCTGGCCATCCTGTTCGCGCTGCTAGCGGTCATTGGCCTTGCGGGGGATGAGGCGATGGAGCGCTTGATGGACAAGATCCAATCGCTCCCGGTGTGCTACTGGGAGGGGATCATTTACGGCATCGTTTTCGTTCTTGGCATGGGTTATGTGCTGACATTCATCGAGAAACGCGATCGACCCAGCCACAAGTGTGGTTGCCCGGTGGTTGATCGAGAAAAACAGAACGCAACTCGGGTGCTGGACCCGAACATGAGAAACAACAACACAATCGATACGCCTAATGCTGTGGCAAGCATTACCGCACGAACCGGGCGTGCGGTATTCCCTGAGTAATAAGTGATCTGCAATTGCGAACAGGACACACAAACTATGCACGCGAGGCCGCTCCATAACTTATTGAAATATAAGGTCTTTTTCCTTGATGAGTTCCGACCGTCACGGCTGAATGAAGCTGTCGATGGAACGACACCAACCAAGGAGGAAGAGATGGAACAGCGAAACGAAACAACAAGAACACCGAGACAGATTCAGGTTCCCAACACCAGAGCATTCGAGATCACCTTCGGGATCGAGATCGAATGCCTCCTGCCGACCGGAACAGTTCGCGCAGGCGCTTACCACGCCGGGCGCGAATTGGGCGGCCGATTCCCCACCGGATGGAATGCACAGAAGGATTCGAGCCTGAGCACCACACTGCGCGGATACGAAGGAGTCGAGATTGTAAGCCCGATTCTGAAGGGCACAGACGGCATCGAGCAGGTCAAGAAGGTGGCCGACCTTCTCAACGAACTGGGAGCTCGGGTAAACAAGACCTGCGGATTCCATGTTCACGTAGGAGTTCGCAGCATCGCTGGACACGATTACGACCAGGTTGCGGATTTTGTCCGCAGGCTCCTCAAACTGACCGCGCAGCACGAGATGGCCTTCTACGGCGCCTCCGGATCCGAGAGCAGATATACCAGCCGATACTGCGGCAGCATCGCGAAGGGCAAATGGGCGGCTCGGAAAGACGGCGCACTCGCGAAGAAGAACCTGAACGCGGAAGAGTTGAGACTCGCCGCTGCCGGCATCGATCGATACCAGCTTCTGAATGTAGCCCCGGTTTTCGACTCGCGGAAAACGGTAGAGTTCCGAGTCTTCTCCGGAACAACCAGCGCGATCAAGATGACGGGATACATCCAGATGGCACTGGCTGCCGCCTCCAGGGCGATGGACAACGACACCGGCTTCGACGCGATCAGCACCAAATACGCCGGAGGCGGATCGGCCGGAGCGATGAAGAGATTCTTCTACCTGATGGGTTGGACCCGAGGCCGCAAGGACTACTACCAGCCAGAATGCAAAGTCGAAGGATGGATCGACGACATGGGAAACCTGAAGGCGACTAAAAAAGAACTCATGCGCCTGGCTCGCAAGTTCGACGAGCAGGTGAGGCAATAGAAACGAGATTGGCAGGGGCGGGGTAAAACCCGCTCCTGCAGATGAAGAAGGGACGATGAACCAAGTTGTTGTTGACATGTTCTGCGGAGCTGGAGGCGAATCTGTCGGAATCAAAGCTGCCATGCCAAAGATCGAGTTGCACGCGATCAACCATTGGGAGCGTGCGATCGAAACTCATGCCGCCAACTTTCCGGATGCCTGCCATCACTGTGAGACGATTGAGCGTTTGGATCCGGTGAAGACGGTGTCGGGGCAGAAGGTCGCATTACTATGGGCAAGCCCAGAGTGTACGCATCATTCGAATGCAAGAGGCGGTCGACCCCGATCTGATCAATCCCGGGCAAGTGCATGGCTCGTCTTGAAGTGGATGCAGGAACTCTACGCAGAGCGCGTCATTATCGAAAACGTCCGAGAGTTCCTCGACTGGGGACCGCTCGATCAGAACGGCAAGGTAATCCAGAATCGAAAAGGCTTCACCTATCGAGCTTTCATCCAGGCGATCAAGAGTCTCGGATATCGTGTCGATGCGCGTGTCCTTTGCGCTGCGGACTACGGGACTCCGACGACGCGCCAACGCCTCTTCATCCAGGCGGTCCGAGGTCGCAAGAAGATCATCTGGCCAGAGCCGCGATACTCCGAGAAACCGAACCTGTTCACAAAACAGAAATGGATTCCTGCACGAGACATCATCGACTGGTCAGTTCCGGGCACCTCGATTTTTGACCGTAAGCGACCGCTTGCACCAGCGACATTGCGCAGAATTGAAGATGGGATTCGCCGATACTGGGGAGAGTGGGCTGCACCATTCCTTGTGATCCTACGCGGAACGAGTTCGACCAGATCGATTGATCTGCCGGCACCAGCGGTGACAGCCGGTGGCGGACATCTTGGGATTGTCGAGCCGTTCATCGTTCAATCGGAGCATGGGATCCGGAACAACAAGATCGAAAATCCAATGCCGACCGTGACATGCAGCTCCAGGGGGTTCGGGTTAGTTGAGCCTTTCATACTCCATCAAATGACTCCGGGGCGACCTCGCAAGGTGGATGAACCTCTTCCGACCGTGACAGCTGCTTCTGGTCATGCACTCGTCCAGCCATTCCTCGTCAAGTACTACGGTAATTCGCGATCCGGCTCGATTCTTGAGCCAATCGACACCGTTACATGCAAGGAACGGTTCGGATTGGTCGACTCGGATCCAGTGAACCTGGACATTCGATTCCGAATGCTTCTTCCGCATGAACTCGCAGCGGCGCAAGGGTTTCCTCGCGATTACGTTTTTACTGGAAACAAGACCGAGCAAGTTCGCCAGATCGGGAACGCTGTCTGTCCTCAGATCGCTGAGGCTTTGATTCGGGAGACAACATGAGCAACGATTACATTTCAACCGGCAAGGCGGCAAGGCGCCTGGGAATCCATCAGGACACTGTTCGGAAGCTGTTCAGAGAAAAAGTGCTCGACGGTTACCGAATCACCACCAATGTGCATGCCGGAACATATCGCATTATGATAGCTGTCCAGAGCATCGAGCATTTCGTAAAAAGGCAGAACATCGAGAAGTAAACAATGCCGCCACGTTACCTCTCTCCAAAACAAGCAGCCGAACACACTGGTTACAGTGTGGACTACCTGTTGCGGCACAAGAGCGAATTCGGGTATGTTCCAGGCAGGCCGATCAAAATTGATATCCGGGATCTGGATGCCTGGATGGACCGGAGGAAACGTCATGGGAGAGAAGACGGGGAAGATCAGATTCAGACCGGACAGAAACAGGTGGGAGCTCGACATCCATCTGGATGGTCAGAGGATAAAACGCCTCTTTCCTTCGAAGTCACTCGCGATGGAAAAGTTATCCGAATTGCGAAGAATGAAAGGGCTTGTCGAGTCTGACCTGGATCTTCCATTCAAACTTCCGAAGAAGCAGTCACAAGTCGCATTCAATACTCTCGTGTCAAAATTCCTGACTATCAGGGAAAGTTCTCACACGAAGCAAACGTTCGCCCGAGAACTATCCATTGTCACAAATCATCTCGCGCCATTCTTCAGGGACATCCTGGTTTCTGATATCCGTATCGAACACATCGATCGGTACAAAACCGAACGGCTCTCTGACAAGATTTCACCAGCGACGGTCAGGAAAGAACTGAACGTGCTGAGTGCCATCATGACCATGGCCGTGAAATACCGATATCTCGAGCACAACATTCTGAGGGATGCCGATCGCATCCGCATTCCAGATCGAGATCCGATTTTCTTGAATCCCGAGCAGGCTCATTCGTTCCTCTCATGCTGCAGTCAGGACTTCCTTCCACTCGCCATGACCTATCTGTACTGCGGACTCCGGAGAGATGAAGCGTTCAATCTGACCTGGGATGATGTCAACTTCGAACAGAATGAACTGACGATTCGCGCAGCTACCTCCAAGACAAAGAGAGCACGCACGATTCCGATTCATCCGGATCTGAAAACCGAATTGATGAAACAGAAACTCCGGATCGGCGAATCAAAGTTCGTGTTCCCAGGACAATACGGGAAGAAGAGAATCACATGCCAGCACGCGTTTCAAAAAGCGAAGGCCAAAGCAAAACTCAGTAAGAGGCTCAGACTCCATGACCTGAGACACACATGGGCAAGCAACTGTCTGATGTCAGGAATCGATCCAATGACCGTGAAGGAATGGGGTGGCTGGAGCTCGATCAAACTGCTCGACATTTATGGTCATCCGGATCGGAGAAGAGACGGTGAGAAAATCAACCGTCTGAATTATTTTGGTCCCCAAAACGTCCCCAAAAATGAATCAGGCGTGATCTCTCACGCCTAAGTCATTGATTTTTATGAAGCGTCCCCAGCGGGATTCGAACCCGCGTCGCGGCCGTGAAAGAACCCATATTTGAAACTCAAAAGCATTATAAATCAAGTAGTTAATTGACTTATGAACAGAACAAGAACGGTGTAGAATGGGGTTTTCGGGTATATCCCGACGAAATTTCGTCCCCAAATAGTCCCCACGCGCGGCCGCCATAATTTTTTTTCAGACCATTTCCGACCCTTTCCTACCATTTCCGATGGTTTCCGACGATTACATTTTTTTCCGATCGAACCGAAATTGAGAACTGACGATGTTCTCAATCGCTGTGAGACGGAGATGATCGACCATGTAACGCCTTTCTTCCTTGTTGAATCACCCGGGGTGGCCTTGCCTCCACCCTGGGTGAACTTTATGGAGGCCACTTGAACGCCCAGACCGAACTGAAAATCGTTCTTCGAAACATCGATGACCTGATCTGCGCTGAATACAACCCTCGGAAACTCTCGGATGATCAGTTCGAACAGATCAAGTCGAGCATCCAGAGATTCGGCCTGGTCGATCCGATCATCGTCAACGTGCATCCGGATCGGAAGGACATCATCGTGGGTGGCCACCAGCGCGTGAAAGTCGCCAAGTCGCTCGGTTATACCGAAATACCCTGCGTGGAAGTCGTTCTCACTCCCGAGCGGGAGCGTGAGCTCAACATCCGGCTCAACAAAGCAACTGGCGAGTGGGATTGGGACCTCCTGAAACAGCATTTCAACGAAGAAGAGCTTTCGGGATACGGTTTCTCAACCGATGAACTCAATTTCACTTTCGATGAAACCGTCACCGATGGTCTCACAGATCCCGAAGACGTCCCGGAACCTCCGGATGAAGCAATCACGAAACCGGGCGACATTTGGATCTTGGGTGACCATCGCCTCATGTGTGGCGATTCCTCCTCCCCTGCCGACCTCGATAAACTCCTCGCCGGCGTCGTGATTGATCTGGTCAATATGGACCCGCCATACAACGTGAAGGTCGAGCCGAGATCGAATAATGCGTGTGCTGCAGGCCTCTCTGATGGTTTTGGATCAAACCAGAACCACCATCAGCAGATGGATGAAGCGATCCACGGAAAACGGAAGGCCACGCATACGAAACTCCGGCCGAAGGATCGACCGCTCAAGAACGACTTCGTCCCGCCAGACGAGTTCGACAAGATGCTGGCCGCATGGTTCGGAAACGCCTCGCGTGTTCTGAAGCCTGGCGGCTCGTTCTATATCTGGGGTGGCTACGCCAATCTCGGAAACTATCCGAAACCGCTGAAGGACGCAGGACTCTACTTCTCGCAGGCGATCGTCTGGGACAAGCAGCACCCCGTCCTGACTCGGAAGGACTTTCTCGGCAGTTTCGAACTCGCGTTCTACGGATGGAAGGAAGGGGCTGGACACCAGTTCTTGGGACCTACCAACGCGACCGATCTCTGGCACGTCAAGAAGGTTCCTCCGCAGCATATGGTGCACCTCACCGAGAAGCCTGCCGAGCTTGCGGTCTTGGCCATCCAGTATTCATCGAGAACCGGAGAGAACGTCCTTGATCTCTTCGGAGGTTCGGGATCAACCCTCATCGGCTGCGAACAGACCGGCCGCCACGCATTCCTGATGGAGCTCGACCCGCTTTACTGCGACGTCATTGTGCAGCGTTGGGCCAACTTCACCGGAAAAGAAGCGGTGCACATCAAGGGTGCACAAAATGGCGGCTAATCGATCCGACCAACAGAGGGCATACCAGCGACGACAAGTCGCGAATATGTATCTCGCTGGACGGTCGCAGCTTGATATTGCTACCGAACTCAATATCGGTCGATCAACTGTGTCTCGCGATCTCAAGTGGCTGACGCAGTTGTGGGTGAAGGATGCCCAGGCGGATTTCGACGAAGCCCGCGCCCGGGAGCTCGCCAGGATAAACCGACTCGAACTCGAGTATTGGGATGCCTGGCAGAAGTCCTGCGAAGACTACAAAGAGCAGGAGATCCAGAGCAGTGAGAAACCCGATTCGAAGGTGCTTGTGAAGGTCGCCAAGACGCAGAAGCAGAATGGCGATCCACGGTTCCTCGAGGGCGTCCGGAGCTGCATCGATATGAGGTGCAGGCTGCTCGGCTTGAATAAAACACCGGTCGATAAACTCATCGATCATTCCAAAGGCAAACCTATCCCGATCTTGATGCTGAACGGCGTTTCACTGGATGAGATATGCGTCGATCAATCCTGACATGGCTGGCGATTATGGCCTTCGCGGTAGTCAGTAATGCAGCGAACGGAACCGGGGTCAAATTCAGAGGCGCGAACCTCCAGTTCCTGAAGTATGGCGGCTCTGAATGCCTCCTCGCTGGCCCGGCAGACACCGGTAAATCGTTCGTCTGCGCCCATAAGCTTCACGCTCTCTCGATCAAGTATCCCGGCTCACAATCCGCCATCCTGCGACAGGTCCAGGCCGACATGCCCGGGTCGATTCTCCAGACATGGGAGAAGGCGATCCGAAGTGCACTCGATTCGAAAGCGGTCTACACGTTCGGCGGCGAGAGCGCGAAGTTCTATCAATACTGGAACGGATCGCGGGTCTGGATCGGCGGCATGGATCGCCCGGGTAAAGTGCTCTCCTCCGAGCGCGATTTCATTTACATCTGCCAGGCTGAAGAACTGACCCAGGACGGATACGAACACATCACGACACGGTGTTCTGGCCGCGCGAACAACGCGCCGATCCACCAGATCATGATGGACTGCAATCCGGGACCGCCGAAACACTGGCTGCTGCAGCGCGTAAAGGCCGGTTTCCTGAAGATGTTCGAGTCCCGGCACGAGGACAACCCGACGATCTTCAACGAAGACGGGACACTCACGCCTCTGGGTGCAGAGCGAATGCGAATCCTCGATGCATTGACCGGTGTGCGATATCTCCGATTGCGCAAGGGCATCTGGGCTGGCGCAGAGGGCATCATCTATGACGAATACGATCCGGCGATCCACTCGATCGACCGTTTCGATATCCCATCGGACTGGCTGCGATACATTGTCATCGACTTCGGTTACACGAATCCGATGGTCGTCCAGTGGTGGGCGAAGGATGGCGACGGTCGACTATTTCGCTATCGGGAGATCTACCACACCCGACGACTGGTGGAGGATGTCGCTCGCCAGGCGCGAGACCTGAGCATCAATGAAAAGATCGAGGACATCATCTGCGATCACGATGCCGAGGACCGCGCCACGTGGGAGAGACATTTCGGTCAATACACAACGCCGGCGAACAAGGATGTCATCCCGGGCATCCAGTGTGTGCAGTCCAGGCTGAGAAAGGCCGGCGACGGTCGTCCGCGCATCGCATTCCTGAAGGACTCGCGGGTCGAGCTCGACAACGAACTCGTGAGCGCAGGCTTCCCAACCTGCACCGAGGATGAGTTCGAAGAGTACGTCTGGAAAGACAACTCAAAGAAAGAAGAACCGAAAAAAGAGAAGGATCACGGCATGGACACCACGCGGTATATGTGCGCCACGATCGACAATCCTTCGGAAGTTGTCTTGAGGATCGGATGAGACGGAATCGTCCCACCAATCGCGGCATTCGTCGGTTCGACAAGGAACCGGTCGTGATGTCTGTCGTGCGCAACGAGAATGCAGTCGAGCGCGAGGAAGAAAAACAGACCGAGATTCAGAAACGGTCTGCCCGGGCGAGGGAATACATCAACCGCTTCTTCTCCACCTCCGGTGAGCCGATCTACTCCCCGATGGATGATCTTTCCAACCTATCTGATTCTGTGGCAACCAACGGAACGCTGCAATCCTGCAATCTGTTCAAGGCATCAGCGGTTGGACGGCTCGGTCACAGGCTTGAGTCCTCGCCATACAATTCGAACACACCAGACGATCAGGAACGTGGGAAAATTGAGGAATGGATTCGGGAGAAGTTTGATCCATCATTACCGGAAGTCGCCTACAGCGCTCATATCGACAAATACACGTTCGGAATGGGTCTGCTGAGAATCGACGAGAACCTGGTCGAGGTGAAGCGCGAGGGTAAAGTCATAGGCCGGGAGGTCTCTCGCATCTCCCATCTGAACCGGATGCACGCCCAGCCTTTGAAACCGAAGAAGGTCAAACGGTCAATCCAAATTCCGAACCAGTCAGGTGGTGTCGCGATCACGCGCACTGAGATCGAAGTCGATGACCCGGCTGATGTCCGGTTCCCGCGGTGGATCATCAACACCGGCGACAACCAGATCCGCTACGCCAAGACCTACGGTGATCCGCGATTCATCAACAAATACACCGGACACACTCAGGACAAGACTTGGGGCGTCGACCAAGGCGAACTGATGGACGGTCCCTCGATCATCGCCATCAAGCAGTATGATCCTCGCGACCAGAACTGCGGATGGCCGACCTGGTATTCCGAGAAGCAGAGCGTCGATGTCTCATGGGAGATCGGGAAATACGAATGGGGACATTTCAGAGGTAACTGCCTGCCGGATGTTTTTGTGATTCTCCCAGAGTCGAAACCAGTCGGCGGGAAGACTCTCACTCAGATTTTCACTGACTTCCTGAAGGACACATCGGATCAGCGCAATGCTGGTGGAAATCACCGGAAAGCATTGGTCACAGAAGTTCTGACGAAGGGTTCGGTTACAGGTTCGCTTCCGATCCTGATCCACGAGATCAAGGGCCCGGATCCGGACAAGTTCCTCGAGATGAACAAACAGAAACGGCAGTGGATTGCCAACGCCTGCCAGGTGCCGCCTTCGCTCGTCCACGCCGATACGGGTGCGCTGGGGAGCGGCGCGGACAAGGAAGCCGATCTCAAGCGCCTGAAGGAACTGATCCTTGAGCCGGAACAGAACCTCTTCGAACTGCAGGTCCTGGACAAGATCATCCTCAACAGCACGCCTTTCAAGTCGTTTGTGATCCGCCTGCAGGAACTGGACACCTCAAATCCGAAACAGACCGCTGAGATTGCGGAGATCTGGTCGCGTGTGCCGCAGAAGATTTCCGAGTTCCGGACACGGATCGAGGCGACTGAAGCGATCGATCCGGAGAGTGAAGAACGATCGAAGAAGATCGGGCAGGTATGGATGTTCGGGATGCAGGGGCTCATGTCTCTGGACGATCTGGAAGCGGTCACAGAAGCGGCAATCGAGGAAGAACAGCAGCCTGCCGTTCCGGAAGAAAAAGACCCACCCAAACCGACCGATGGTAAGCGCTTTGCGGAATACCTCCGCACTGTTTTGAACGTCACGCCCGAGCAGTTCCGAGACCAGGTTCTCCCTGTTCTCCAGGAGCGGATATGCCAGCAGAACTGACGATCAACGAGCGCATTACGATGGTCGAGAGTGATCTCGATACGCGCATCGCCCGAATCGACAACGCGATCTGGCTGGCTGGTGCAGAGCGATCGCTCAATGTTCGGTCAGTCTACAAGCCAACGAACGATGACTTCCTAGCAGTCGAGCGGAACATGGTGCGCAAGATCAATCAGGTCTGGCGCGAGAATGTTTCCGAATCGATGAAAGACCTTGTGGAGATGATGGACGGCATCAATCAGGAGGTGTCCGAGGAAATGATCTCGCAGATTATTC
>Ga0302253_1000425_pt1 | contig 35974 bp, 30 predicted proteins | sample AAG_RA_Trp_MG_FD_193537 | JGI IMG/M metagenome (GOLD analysis project Ga0302253, IMG submission 193537) | Enriched activated sludge microbial communities from anaerobic digester in WTTP, New Holstein, Wisconsin, United States - AAG_RA_Trp | ecosystem: Engineered > Bioreactor > Anaerobic >...
ATAGAAAAAGGACAATCGTTATATCAATATACCGAAGAGCAATACAGAATGAATATTAGTTTTAAAATTAACTATGCTTTAAACGACGCAATAAGCATTTTTATGGAAGCAAATTCAAATTTGCACCCCTATATATTGCACATTATTGGCACTAAATTTATTTATTTTAAATGTTATAAAGAAACTTATTTTGTTAATGATAACCCCAATACTTCAATAAATGAAATTGATGATAAAAACATTAATTTAGGTCATGGTTTTTATCTCAATTCCCAAGTTCACAATGCGGCAGACATATCGAAACTCATTTATACTCAAATAGGTCTTCGCTATACCTTTGGTAAAAAAGAAAAGAAAGAATAAAAATCATTAAAAAATAGTTTTGTTCTTGTTATACCAAACCGCTAACAAAAGAATGAAATGAATTTTGTCCGTTGGCTTTGGTTCATGCCGGCAGGCTAACCGTTTTAAAACAAAAGCGAAGCGAATGGTTTTAATGAACTTGTTAGCAAGTCGGTATAAATATGTTAAATCTTAAATTTGATAGTTGAATTTTTTTACTGATAGTAAGGAAAATGAGTGAATTTCATTTATTTAAAAAAATAGCCATATATAATTTTCATAATTTTGCTATCACCAAAGCAATAAGTCATTACTTTTACCGTTTTTTAGCAATATAAAAGGTATATCATGAAAAGAAAGTTTATCTTATTATCTATTTTATTTTTGTGTAGATTTTTATTTGTCAATGCACAAATTGGAGGAACGGGAGTCTATACTTTTTTACAGTTACCTACTTCGGCTCATGTAAGTGCTCTGGGCGGAAATAATATTAGCCTTGTTACCAATGAACCTTCCGTTTTTTTTCAAAATCCATCGTTGCTCAACGATTCGTCCAACAACATTGCCTTTTTAAGCACCGATAAATATATGGCAGATATTTATTATGGCACTGCCGGATATACATTCAACATAAAGAAATTGGGCAATGTGATGACCGGAATTCAATATTTTAATTACGGGAAATTTGATAGAATGGATGAAGTAGGCAATGCAGAGGGATTTTTTTATGCATCCGATTATGCCTTGTATCTTAGTCTTCAACGAAAACTTGCCGACAGTTTATTTTCTTACGGCATTTCGCTCAAACCTGTTTTATCTTCTTATGACGATTATCGCTCCTTCGGTATAGTAGCCGATATAGGATTGTTGTACTATAACCCCAATCAACTGTTAAGTATGGCACTCTGTCTTAAAAATGCTGGAACAGAAATAAAACCATATTACAACGGACATTATGAACCCGTTGATTACGATGTGGAATTTGGTGTAACCAAAAAATTAAAACATGCTCCATTGCGATTATCGTTAACATTACAGCATTTAGAACATTGGGATATGAGCAATTATTCTTTTTCAGAATTGAACGAAACAACTGTTCTCGGCGATACTGCCAATCATAAAAGCAACATTTCTAAATGGTCTGACGAAGCATTACGGCATATTATTGTTGCCACAGATGTTGTGCTATCCAAAAACTTTTATGCTGCCTTTGGATATAATTTTCAGCATAGAAAAGAACTTGCTACCGAAACACGCCTTGCCATGACAGGTTTTTCGTGGGGTTTTGGTTTTAAAATATCAAAGTTTCAATTACATTACGCTCATTTATCCTATCATCTGGGAGGAGCATCCAATATGATTACCATTTCGAGTCGTATCAACGATTGGTATAAATAATCAACCAGCAAAAACAATTCCCAGTAATTAATCAATCTTAAAACAAGAGCGAAGTGAATTGTTTTAATGAACTTGTTAGCAAGTCGGTATTAAGCATGCTTTTACAGAGCGTTTGTGACAGAGTGATAGACGTATAATAATATAAAGAAAATATAATGAATGTCCCAGAAGGACAATCTTGTGGTAAAAAAATTGCATCAGTAAAAAATCCTGCAGGGATGAATGTATAATAAAAAGGTTGTCTTTCGGAGTTATACCGTTGCGTACTTATTTTTTCTACTTGTGCTTGCATATTTTATTTTGATATTGTATTTTTGAAAAACCAAATAACGTAAAGAGTATTATTATAAATGGAAGATTCATACGAATATCGAATAAAATTATTGGACGAAAAGTTTAGAACGTATTTAAAAAATGAAAAAAGTTTTTTTGCCGACGAAGATGAGTTTATCAGCCTGATAAATTATTATCATACATCGAATAAAAACGTATATGCATTACTTGCACTAAACAAAGCACTCTCGTATTATCCCCATTCAGATATCCTTTTATTAATGAAAGGCGTTTATTTTTTTAAAAGACAACAATGGAACGATGCGTTAACTTTTTTAGTCGAAGCGTATAAGGAAAATACTATTAATCCCGATACCTTGGTGTATCTTTCATTGACACTATTATACTTGGGTAATTTTGTTGAGGCAAAAAATTTTTTTAGGAGATATATAGATGTGGATGTAGAAGATTATTTTATTTTTAATATGATTGATACAGCAGAATTTATATTGGACAGTATATATCAAATTTCTCCAACCGAAAGTTTATACAGCAACAAACCGACATTGTCAAAAGTGGATGTGGTAAAAGTAAAAATGGTGTTGGAATTGTTAGACAAGATAATCAATACAGACTCCGATTTCAATAATTTGGTTTGCGATAAAATGGCGATATGCTATTTCCTGCTCGACCAATATGAAACGTCTATTTCGTATTTGAAAAAGTCGTTAGAACTGGAACCTTTTTATCAAAATAACTGGGTCTTTTTAAGTGTTCTTTACTTTATGCAGAATATGATAAATGAAGCCATCGATGCCGTTGATTATGCCATCGCCATTAAACCCGATTTTGATGAGGCTCACTATTTCAAAGGATATATTTATTTTTTTCAGGATGATTTTGCAAATGCCCTCGAATCTTATAAAAAAATTACCTCATCAACTTTTGATGATATGAATACGGTTTTTTATAATATGGGTGTCTGCTATCAAATGCTCGACGATAAGAAACAGTCAGTACGATATTACTTAAAAGCATTAAAGAATAATCCTCACGACATACGCACTTTAATAACCATGGGGTTTCTATATTTAGAACAAAATGATTTTAAAAACAGCGCTTATTATTTGGATATTGCTCAGGAAGAAGACGAAGATAATCCCGTTCTGAATTATGCATTGGCAGATTTGATGCTACACACTAAAGACTATGACCAGAGTTTGATATATATAAGAAAATCATTGTCTCAATATCCGTTTGACAAGGATTATATACTTTTTCTTTCCGATTTATATCGTGCTCAAGGAAAAATTAATAAAAGTATTGCTGTATTATTGGAAAATCTGAATACAGTTGATGAAAAAGAATATCTTTTATACAGTTTGGCAGGCTTGTATATGCAAAGCGGAAAAAGTACCAACGCCGTTAAATATTTAAAAATGGCTATAAGAGAGGATTCCAGCCTTATACCCTTTTTTTTGGAAACATTTCCCGAAGCAAAAGAATATAATAAATTTAAAGGTTTATTAAATTTGCCGTCATTTTAAAATAAAAATATCATGAATTTTAATTTACCGTTTATCCCTGAACGTCCAGAAAAACCACGAACAACAGGTATTGCTATGGTTATGGACAAAGGATTAAGTACCCGTGACGCCGAAAATCTGTGTGAAATAGGCGGTCATCTTATCGATTTTTTGAAATTTGGCTTTGGTACATCGCTCGTTTCGAAAAATATAAAGGAAAAAATAAAAATTTATCGCGACCATGGTATTCGTCCTTATTTTGGCGGCACTTTATTTGAATCATTTCTCATTAGAGGCATGTTTGATGAATACCGTCGTTATGTGGACATGTATGGACTGGATTTGGTAGAAATTTCCGACGGCTCTATGATACTTGACCATGACAAAAAGTGTGAGTATATAGAGCAACTGTCAAAAAATTATACCGTTATTTCCGAAGTAGGCTCTAAAGACGAAGGCATTATGATTACTCCAGCACGATGGATAAAAATGATGAAAAATGAACTTCAAGCCGGCGCGTTTAAAGTAATTGCCGAAGCACGCGAAAGCGGAACAGTGGGTATCTATCGTCCCAATGGCAGTGCACATGTAGTGTTAATTAATAAAATTTTAAGTTCATTGAACGGTGATGACATTATTTGGGAAGCACCCAATAAGGCACAGCAGGTTTGGTTTATTAAATTGTTGGGACCCAATGTAAACCTTGGTAATATTGCTCCTGCTGAAATCATCTCGCTCGAAACCATACGACTGGGATTACGAGGCGATACATTCTATCAATTTTTGCCCGAAGAATTGCACCCCGAAGAATAAGTTAACACTCTTACCGTTGAAGTAACAAAATCATTGCGGGGATGTTAATGTATTACAAGCAGGAATACTTTTTACGTTTATATTTCAAAACACGCACTTTATGAAAGGACTTGTATTAAAAGTGGCAGGAAAACAATATACGGTAGCAACCCAAAGTGGCAAACAAATAACTTGTACCTTAAAAGGAAAAATGCGTTTGTTAGATAGCAAAAGTACGAATCCTGTTGTTGTTGGCGATTGGATTGAATTCTTCAAAGAAAATGACCTAATAGGTGTTATTGAACACGTATATGAACGTAAAAATTACATGGTACGCAAATCGGTAAATTTATCTAAGCAAACTCACATTCTGGCAGCAAATATTGATTGTGCATTCATTGTTGTTACATTGCTATATCCTCAAACCAACATGGAATTTATTGACCGATTTTTGGTAACAGCCGAAGCATATAGAATTCCTGCCGCCGTGGTGCTTAATAAATGCGATTTATACAGTCAACTGATAGATGAAATGGATGAATTGGCTCAAATATATCAAAAAGCAGGTTATCCATTTTTTAAAATCTCAGCCGTTACGGGTGAAGGAATTGAATTATTGTCAACCTTTATGAAAGGTAAAATTAATCTTGTTTCTGGCAATTCCGGCGTTGGCAAATCTTCTATCATCAACCGCATAGAGCCTTCATTAAATATTAAAGTGCAGGATATTTCACCCGTACATTTCAGAGGAACACATACTACCACTTATTCGCAAATGTATTCACTTTCGCAGGGCGGTTATATTATCGATACTCCCGGCATAAAAGGGCTTAGTTTTGTAAATATAAAAAAAGAAGAACTCTTTCATTTTTTTCCTGAAATATTGAAACAAACTGCCCAATGCAAATATTACAACTGTACTCATGTCAACGAGCCGGGTTGTGCGGTTAAAGAGGCTGTGATTCATGGTGAAATATCAGAAATACGGTATCGAAATTATCTGAGTATGTTTTTTGATGAAGAAGAAAAACACCGCTAACAACAGACTTGTTGAAGTAAGAATTATCTCTATCTTTCAAATTTTGACTTACCTTTGCATAAACATGAAAAGCAGCATATATGAATGAACGTTTTTCAATAATAGGTATAGAAAGGCTTTTAAAACAAATACTGACCGATTATCAGCAACGCAGGGAAATATTTGGCATTCCCGAAAAATTATTTTTTACATCACAGGCAACCGATACGTTTCGTATGGAACGGTACGGACAAATACTGGAAACGCCGCTGGGCGTTGCTGCTGGACCACACACACAGTTAGCACAAAATATAATCTGCGCATGGCTTTGTGGTGCCCGCTATATAGAACTTAAAACAGTTCAAACACTCGACGAACTTAATATCTCAAAACCCTGTATCGATATGCAGGATGAAGGCTATAACTGTGAGTGGTCGCAGGAACTTAAAATACACGAATCGTTTCAGGAATATGTAAAAGCATGGATTTTAATTCATGTAATAAAACATGTGTTAAATATGGATTCTTCTGCCGGACTGGGTGTTATATTTAATATGAGCGTAGGCTATAATATGGAAGGCATTTTAAAAGACAATGTACAGTGGTTCCTTAAAAAAATGAGCCATTGTTCTGAAGAAAAGGAGATATTTTTGAATGCCATAAAACCTTTATATCCACAGGTTTCAGAAATAAATATTCCCAACGTTATTTCCAATAATGTTACGCTTTCTACCATGCACGGTTGTCCTCCCGATGAGATAGAAAAAATAGCGCATTATCTAATAAGTGAAAAAAAACTTCATACTACTGTAAAATTAAATCCTACTTTGCTCGGTGCAGCAACATTAAGAGGTATTCTGAATGATACGCTGGGCTTTAAAACAGTAGTACCCGATATAGCCTTTGAGCACGATTTAAAATATCAGGATGCCGTAAATATGATTAAAAATCTTCAATGTGCAGCACAAATAAACAACGTAACTTTTAGCATAAAACTGACCAATACACTTGAAAGCCTTAATAATAAACATGTCTTTTCCTTTAACGAAAAAATGATGTATATGAGTGGACGTGCCTTGCATCCGCTTAGCATTCATCTTGCCAAAAAGTTGCAATATGATTTTCACGGAACACTTGATATTTCTTTTTCTGGTGGTGTAGATTCGTTCAACATCAACGATGTGCTGCATTGTGGATTAAAACCCGTTACCGTTTGTTCAGACATTCTTAAGCCCGGTGGCTACGGACGATTGTCTCAATACATAGAAACATTGCGTTCGTCTAAAAATGTTTCTCCTTCGCTTGAATTTTTAAATCAATACGCAGAAGACGTTCTAAAAAATAAGGCATATCAACACGACCCGTTTCAGGAATTAAATATTAAATCAACTCGTGCCTTGCATTATTTTGACTGTATTCATGCTCCCTGTATGGATGCCTGTGCTACCAGTCAGGATATTCCATCGTATATGTATTATGCATCCAAAGGAGATTTTCATCGTGCCTATGATGTAATTTTAAAGAAAAATCCTTTTCCCAATTCACTGGGTATGGTATGTAATCATGAATGTCAAACCAAATGTACACGGATAAATTATGATAATCCATTGTTGATTAGAGAAATAAAACGTTATATAGCAGAGCAGGAGCACGATGAAAATGTTTTTATTCCTCAAAATAATAATTCCATAAAGGTTTCTGTTATTGGTGCGGGACCGTCGGGACTTTCGTGTGCGTACTTTTTACGATTGGCTGGATTTGAAGTAGATGTATATGAAACCAATGCCATAGCAGGAGGTATGGTTGCCAATGCTATTCCATATTTTCGACTAAAAAATGAAGCCTTTCAAAAAGATTTGGAACGGATTGAAAAAACAGGTATTCATCTTTTTTATCATCAACCCATGACAGCCTCCCTGTTTCAAACCATTCGTCAAAAAAGTCGTTACGTATATATTGCTGTGGGAGCACAACAGTTCAAAACACTTCGTATGGAAGGAGAAAATGCCAACGGAGTATATAATCCCTATGAATTTTTACAAAAAGTAAAACAGGGTGTATCGGTGGATACAGGTTCTCACGTGATAGTAATCGGTGGTGGTAATACAGCAATGGATGTGGCACGTACAGCATTTCGCATACTGCCAGTTGGCGGAAAAGTTACATTGCTGTATCGAAGGACTATTGCCGAAATGCCTGCAGAACCTGAAGAAATAAAAGCATTGCTCGCCGAAGGCATTGTGGTAATGGAATTAACCGCTCCCGTATCGGTAATGGTCAAAGACGGAAAAGTAATTGGCTTGAAGTGTATAAAAATGAAATTGGCACAGAGTGATGAAAGTGGACGCCCAACGCCTGTAAAAATAGAAGGCTCTGAATTTGAACTCCCAGCCGATTTGATAATTCCTGCATTAGGTCAAGAATTGGCAGTTGATTTCATAGATGCTCGTTTATTAAAAACGAATCCGATTAATAATGAAACACAACTTCCTAATGTGTTTATTGGAGGCGATGCCTTGCATCAGGCTTCTACATTTATTCGAGCCGTTGGTGATGGAAGAAAAGTTGCCGAAGAGATTATGAATCGCGAACATCTGGATTTTTCTTTTGATGTAGAAAAAGTAGATAGAAACATTAACTATAGCGATTATATTGTAAAAAAATCAAAACGAATAAAAGGAATAACATTGAACGAAACGCCTTTGGAGCAAAGAAGAAATTTTAATACCGTGATAAATTCATTAACCAGAGAACAGGTTATAAACGAAGCATCCCGATGTCTTTTATGTGACGATGTATGCAGTGTTTGTGTTACGGTTTGTCCCAACAGGGCAAATTATACGTATTTTACTGAATCCCAAAAAATACCTGTATATAAGATTTTAAAAACCGATTCAACCTATCAGATTGAGCAAACGGACATATTGAATATTCAACAAAAAGTGCAGGTATTGAATATTGGTGATTTTTGCAATGAATGTGGAAACTGCACTACCTTTTGTCCTTCACAAGGTGCTCCATACAAGGATAAGCCAAAATTTTACCTAACCGAACCAAGTTTTTCTAATGCTGAACAAGGTTTTATTTTAAAAAAAGTAGAACAGACATTGTATTATAAAAATGGGCAAACTATTTCGACTCTTCAAAAAAAACCTGACTTTTTTATTTTTGAAAATGATGATATAAAAGCCATACTCCTGCAAACGGATTATTCATTCAAGCATGTTGAGTTCAAAAATACTACTTTTAATGAATTTGATACTTCAGTTATTGCCCACATGATAGTCTTAATAGATGCCGCAGTAAATTTATATTAGCCTGACTCGTCTAACATGCTATTCCACTTTTTGGTTAAGAAGAAAATTTTGCTTATTTATTTTTTTGCATTTAAAAAATAATTGTGTAAGTTTGCAACTGAATAAATAAGGTTGTATATGGCAACAGAAAAAATAGGCGTTATTTCACAAATTATTGGACCTGTGATAGATGTTTCTTTTGAAGTTTCGGGGAGTGAATTGCCCCAAATCAAGGAAGCCATGGAAATTGTTCGCAAAGACGGCAGTAAAATTATCATTGAATGTCAACTTCATATAGGCGAACATACGGTACGGGCAATATCAATGGACAGTACCGATGGATTGCAACGAGGAATGAAAGTCGTAGCCTCAGGAACCAACATTCAGATGCCTACAGGAAAACAAATCAAAGGGCGCTTGCTTAATGTAATAGGAAATCCTATAGATGGGTTACATCCAATTCCTGAAAGCAAAGGAAGACCTATCCATTCAGAGCCCCCTACGTATGAATCACTTTCTACCGATACCGAAATTCTTTATACAGGTATCAAAGTCATAGACTTATTAGAGCCATACTCCAAAGGAGGAAAAATCGGTTTGTTTGGCGGTGCCGGTGTTGGAAAAACGGTTATCATCATGGAATTGATAAACAATATTGCTAAAGGTTATCAGGGAACTTCCGTATTTGCTGGTGTTGGAGAACGTACCCGTGAAGGAAATGATTTATTGCGTGAAATGATTGAATCGGGTGTTATTAAATACGGCGACGCCTTTAAAAAAAGCATGGAAGAAGGTGGTTGGGATTTATCAAATGTAGATTACGATGAATTGATAAAATCGCAGTGTACTATGGTTTTTGGACAAATGAACGAACCTCCTGGCGCACGTGCTACCGTTGCCCTTAGTGGACTAACCGTTGCTGAATATTATCGCGATGGCGATGTGAGCGAAGGCAGCAAGGGGAGCGATATTCTTTTCTTTGTGGACAATATATTCCGTTTTACACAAGCCGGTTCTGAAGTATCTGCCTTGCTTGGGCGTATGCCAAGTGCTGTGGGTTATCAACCTACGCTCGCTACCGAAATGGGTTTGATGCAGGAACGCATTACTTCTACCAAACATGGTTCCATTACGTCGGTACAGGCAGTATATGTTCCTGCCGACGACTTAACCGACCCTGCCCCCGCTACAACTTTTTCGCACCTTGATGCTACCACCGTGTTAAGCCGTAAAATTTCTGAATTAGGCATATACCCCGCTGTTGACCCATTAGATTCAACCTCACGTATTCTTACGGCGGATATTGTTGGCAACGAACATTATAATTGTGCACAGCGTGTAAAAGAAATATTACAACGATATAAGGAACTTCAGGATATTATTGCCATTCTTGGTATAGATGAACTTTCTGAAGAAGATAAACTTGCCGTTCAACGAGCACGCCGTATTCAGCGATTTTTATCACAACCTCTCCACGTGGCAGAACAATTTACCGGCTTAAAAGGTGTTATGGTTTCTATAGAAGATACCATTCGCGGGTTTAATATGATTTTGAACGGTGAAGTTGATTATTTACCCGAAGCGGCATTTAATTTGTGCGGTACCATAGAAGATGCTATTGCCAAAGGAGAAAAAATGTTAGCAGAAGCCAAAGCATAATACAATGAAAGCGGAAATAATTACACCTCAGGAGAGTTTATACAAGGGAAACGCCAATATGGTATCTCTTCCAGGCACGTATGGCGCATTCGAAATATTGAAAAATCATGCTCCCATTATTTCCACACTGACCAAAGGTGACGTTATTGTGGTTGATACAGAAAACAACAAGCATTCATTCCATATTAAAAGTGGACTGGTAGAGGCTTCTGATAATATGGTCTGGATTTTGGCTGAATTATAATTATATATTACTATGAAAATTCAACTTTTATTTTTTATGTTAGTGTACAGTACTGCTCTTGCTTTTGGTCAAGAACAGATTACATTTCCATCGCTCGACAGTTTGCCTGTTTCTGCTCAATTGTATGTAAATGACAATACGAAACAGTTTATGGTATTATTTCATCAGGCAGGATACAGTAAGGGCGAATATAAAGAAACAGCCCCGCGTCTTATGAATTTGGGGTATAATTGTCTTGCCGTTGATTTGCGTGCAGGGGGTCAGGTAAATTTTGTTCAGAACGAAACCGCCAACACAGCTCAACAACGGAAATTACCCACAACCTATATGGACGCTAAGCAGGATATGGAATCCGCCATTAATTATGCTTTTGAAAAAAGCAAAATGCCCGTAGTGGTAGTAGGAAGTTCCTATTCGGCTTCGCTTGCCTTGCTTGTATCTAAAAATAATCCCAAAGTAAAGGCTGTGGTTGCCTTTTCACCCGGAGAATATTTTGGAAAGAGTGTAAGCGTTGAATCACAACTGAAAGGATTTGATAAAAATGTTTTTATTGCTTGTACACAACGCGAATATCCCTATGTGGTTACTCTTGCATCCAATATCCCTGCCAATCTGAAAACAATTTTCAAACCACAGGAAGCACAAGGAGAACATGGTTCCAAATGCCTTTGGGCAAGTTCACCTGCCAGCAAAGAATACTGGCTTGGATTACTGATGTTTTTCAATAAAATAAACGATAAAAAATAATTTCTTTAGTATGAATTAATTCTACATATTTTTAGTATTAAAATCAATTTTAAATTACCATAACGTTAAAAATCAATTTTTATGAAAAAATTTTTCTTTTTATGTACGAGTGTACTGTTGGGATTTTATGCTCAAGGTCAAATCAGTCAAATTAACGATTCTTCCATGTATGGTGGAGAAATTCAATCGTATGCAATGAATGCATCGTGCGTGCTTGTTGCTACCAATGGCGGTATTTATAGAACTACCGACCATGGGCAGCATTGGTCTAATGCCACTCAAAACTTTGACTCATATTCTGTGGAATGTGATAATATTGTCTGTACAGGAACTGATTTTTATGCAATACCTCACAATTCTTCTCATACATACATTTATAAAAGTACCGATAATGGAACATCATGGACACCATTAAACATAACAGGATGGTGGTCCCAAAGTATAGGTAACATCAATAATACGTTATATGCTGTTGGTGGAACCGGTGATAACGGGTACTTGTATTCCTCTACCGATGGTATATCATGGTCACAAAAAGTAATGGTTTGGAGTAACTCATTTCAAGGAGGAAACATGCGGTTGTTTTCATTTGGACAAAATAAACTCTACCTGCTGCTACATGATTCATTGTATTACACTACCGATGGTAATTCCATGGATACAGTTTTATTCAATGGACTTGGCATAACCAATATATCCGATGATTATGACGATATCTACGGCGATGCTTATGGAAACCTCTTTTTTAATTATAATAATGCTATCTATAAATATAATTTTACGTCAAAGCAATGGGCAAATATTTCTTCAGGACAAATACCCAGTGGATACCAAATTTTAAGCTTTTCTGTGACACAACATGCCATTTTTATTAATGCCATGAATATGTCAATTGGTATGAAATTGTTTAAATCTACAGACCAGGGAATGACATTTTCTGAACTTACTACCAATTTAGCAATACCTGTCGTTGAAAACATTATTGAAGTGAATACCAATACATTTATTGCCAATAATTTTGATGAACGCATTATTTATACATCCAACGGTGGCAGTACATGGATTTGTCCCAATGCCAATCAATTTATAGCCACTTACAGCGGAAATCTTACCAAATCAGGAAATGCACTTATGTTTTCCAGAGAACCCCAAGGAATAATCAGGTCAGCCAACCAGGGAAATAATTGGATTTCAGCAAATTCGGGTATCCCCAATTTGGGCGGAATAGCCTATTTTGTAAATGAAATTACACAAGCAAAAGATACGCTTTTTGCTTTTTGCTATCCCAATCCATTTACCGAGCAGGTTGACTTATATAAATCAATTAATAATGGTGCATCATGGATTTCATCTCCCATTCCATCACCCTACACTGCGGGCACTGCATATTCTTTTGCAGGGAAATGCGATTCTACCCTATTTATAAGTTATTATGATACGCTACAAAGCAATTTTACTTTTATTGCTTCTTCCAATTTAGGTCATACATGGACAAAACCCAACAGCCAAAACACCAGCGAACGTATTTATTTAAAAGGTGCTTCTAATTTTATTTTTGCTTTTTATGCCCCCGATTATGATTGGAACGATTTTATGAATGTATATGCTTCTACCAACAATGGTGCAAGTTTTACGAATATCAATACAGGAAATTTGTTTAACAGTAATTTTGTAATCAAACGTACGCTTAAGAATGAATGGGATAAAGGCGAAGCCATGATGGACATTAATGCTGTATCGGGAATAGCAATATGTGTAGTTAATGATAGGATGCAGGGCAATTTGAATAAACTTTACAAGTATGCGATTCTACCCAATATATGGACAGAAATAACTACATCGGGTTTACCTGCCGATTATCAAGCAAATTGTATTAAAAATATTGGTACAAATTCATGGCTTTTGGCAACCAATACGGGTTTATATTTAAGTACAGATGACGGAACAACGTGGACTATCACATATCCCTCTTCTAATTGGCAGAATGGAATGTTAGTTAACAGCATTAAAATAGTTGGAAACATTATCTTTTTAGGGACCATTGCGAATGGCGTTTGGAAAGCAGAAAATGTGATTGGTATCAAAGAACATGATTTCAGTGCTACCATACAGGTGTATCCAAACCCTACTGCCAACGTAGTAAATGTTATTATGCCCGATGTAACAGCAAAATCGTTAGATGTTTCATTAATCAATATGGAGGGAAAGGTAGTGTTGCATAAGATAATTAATAAAGCATCGTTCTCGCTTGACCTTACTGCCATTCCTGATGGTGAGTATATTTTAATGATTGTTTCAAACGGAAATACTTATAAAAGTAAAATTGTTCGCAAATAAAAAACAGTAAAATATTTTCCGGCTAAACCTTCAAGGTTTTGCTTGGCTTTATCTCCGGCTAAACCTTCAAGGTTTTTCCCCATATGCTTCGCTTTTTTTAATACGGTTAGTCTGTCGGCATTAACCAAAGCCAACGGACAAAATTCATTTCATTCTTTTGTGAGTGGTTTGGTTTGAAAACTTTTTTAAAAAAAATTTGGTGGAATGAAAAAAAAGTTATATCTTTGTGTGTGTATATTTATATACGGAGTAAAAAAATGAACTATTTGAGACACATATTCAATATTACTCACATTATTAGCATTTTATCAAAACAAATCGACTGTGGATAATGAAAATATAAACGTAATGGTAAGTTTACACAGATGTTGTACGAGATTCTGCAAGAAATACTGAAATAAATATATGATTTGCCAAAAAGACGAAACAATATTGATAATTGATTTCAAAAAATAAGACGCATACAAATGATGTTTCCCAAATATAAAACGGACTTTTTCATTGAAGACTGTAGTGAGGAATTCTTTTATAGAACAGTACAAATATGAGGAGGAAAAAATAATGATATTACAATTTTTTACAGTATTTTTTACAGCAATGTTTGAGTTGTGGGTAGCAATTCCAATTGGTATTGGATTTAAATTAGAACCAATAACTATAATAATGGCAACATCTTTGGGAGCAACCATCGGTTCAATATTTGTAATTTTGTTGGGGAATGGAATACAAAAATTAATTCTTAGAGGACACGAGCAGAAGATAGAAAAAGAAACAACTATAAAGAAAATATGGAACAAGTATGGAGTAATTGGATTAGGGTTATTATCACCTTTATTAACTGGAGCACCATTAGGAGTTGCATTAGGTCTTATGTTTAATGCAGAAAAAAAGAAATTGCTGATATTTGTAGTGTTAGGAATTTTAATATGGAGTACAGTTTTGACACTAATAGGAGTTTATAGTTTTGATACATTTAAATATTTTATAAAGCATTGAAAATCAAACAAAATAATCGGAAATCTTAAATAGTTAATTTCTTTAAATAGAAGCTGAAAACATATTATTTCACTGAAGAAAGACCTGTTTTTGGAGAAAGTCAAAAAAAGAAGACAATCACCAGATGTGCTGAAAATGCAAAAATGACCTTATTGCAGTGCAATCAAAATATAAACCTATTGAAAAATTGAAAATAGAAACAAAAAAACCGTAGAGATGAAAGCGAGCAGAACCTCGTACAACAGCCGATATATGATATGCCATCGCCGAGCCCTGACGGGACAGGGTTTGCTTCGCCAGTCCTACGGACGCAGGTAAGCGTGGATATGGGGTATGGCTCAGACTGCACCCTTCTAACGGCTCAGACACATCACATATCGGCGAGACGTTACAGGCAAGCGTAAAGACGACACCTCAAGACACCGACTGTTAACAAAAAAGTAAATGTAGAACCTGAAATAAAGACTTAGAATATAATGGCAAGACAAGGAGCAAGTAAATTGTTGCGTAAAGCAAGAAAATCAAAAAGTGATGAATTTTATACGCAATACGTTGACATACAAAAAGAAGTCGAAGCCTATTTAGAGTATAACCCTGACACATTCAGAGGTAAAGTAGTTTATTGCAATTGTGACGACCCGTATGAAAGCAACTTTTTTCGGTATTTCATATTAAACTTTGACAGAATTGGGTTAAAACAGCTTATTACAACAAGTTACAAACCCTCGCCTGTTGCTAATACTCAGTTAGGTTTGTTTGGCGACAATGAAACAGTTAAACAAAAAAAAGGTCGACCTAAAATAACTGCGAATAAATTTATAATAAATTCAGTTGGCGACATAGATGGTGACGGTGAATTCAGCTTGAAAGATGTTGCATTACAACTAAAACAAAACAAGAAGAACGAGTGGGCACCATTGGAAGGTGATGGTGATTTTCGCAGCTCTGAATCAATTGAACTGTTGAAACAAGCAGACTATGTAATAACAAATCCCCCATTTAGTCTATTCCGTGAGTTCATTAAGCAGCTTGTTGAATATGAAAAAAAATTTTTAATAATTGGCAACATAAATTCAATTTCATATAGAGAGGTTTTTTCACTTATTAAAGAAAACAAAGTTTGGTTAGGAACAGGAATGGGAAGGTGGATTTCAGGCTTTATAGTTCCTGAAACTTATGAGCTATATGGCACAGAGGCGAGAATTGATGAAAATGGTAATAGAATAGTAGCAACTAATAATTGTCTTTGGCTTACAAATTTAGACCACGGTAAAAGGCACCAGCCTTTACCATTGATGACTATGAGTGATAATGTCAGATTTAGTTCACATAAAAGTATTAAAGGACAAGGGTATAAAAAGTATGATAATTATGATGCAATAGAAGTTCCATTTACAGATGCTATCCCAAGTGATTATGATGGAGTTATGGGAGTTCCTATAACATTCCTTGATAAATATAATCCAGAGCAATTTGAAATAATTGACATTAATCCGCATTTCTTTTCAATAGTAGAGCAAGGCTTACCAAAACCTGACCAACTCCACATAACAGGTCAAAAAGACCCTTATGCAAGAATTTTAATTAAACATAGAAGAGTATAAAAATGGAGACAACATTAAGAACAGAAATTACTGTAAAGGAAATATGTGATGGTTTTGTTTACAGCGAACTTGAAGGGAAAGGATTATTTGGGCTTTCAGGTAAACTTACAATTCAGCCTGAGTATCAAAGAAATTATATTTATGCTTCTGATGGCGGCAAAAGAGAAGTTGCTGTTATTGAATCAATCCTAAAAGGCTATCCACTTGGGTTAATCTACTTCAACAAAGTCAACGATAATAATTTTGAAGTTTTAGATGGTCAACAGCGTATTACAAGTATTGGACGTTTTGTAACAAATAAATTTGCCATAAAAGACGAAAACGGAAATGAACAATTATTTGGTGGTTTTGCCGAAGACAAAAAGAACAAAATATTAAACACTAAACTTCTTATCTATGAATGTGAAGGAACTGAAAGTGAAATTAAAGAATGGTTTAGAACTATTAACATTGTAGGAGTTCCTTTAAATAGTCAAGAACTACTCAACGCAGTTTATTCAGGACCTTTCGTAACATTGGCTAAAGAAGAATTTAGTAATAGTAAAAATTCCAATATTCAAAAGTGGAGTGCTTACATTTCAGGTAGTGCAAATCGTCAGGATTTTTTAGAAAGGGCTTTACAATGGGTAAGTAAGGACAATGTTAGCGAATATATGAGCCGACACAGATTTGATACCAGCATAACCGAGTTAAAAGACTATTTTACAAGTGTAATTGATTGGGTTTCTACTGTGTTTACTGACGTTGAAAGCGAAATGAAAGGACTTGAATGGGGCAGACTTTATGAAACTTATAGGAAACAACCCTACAACTCAAAGACTGTATCGGACGAAGTTAGAAAATTGTATGGCGACCCGTATGTAAAAAATCGTAGAGGAATTTTTGAGTATATACTTGGCGGTTCGACAGACACAAAACTTTTAGAAGTTCGAGTTTTTGACGATGCGGTAAAAAAATCTGTTTATACAAAACAGACAGCAGAGGCAGAGAAAAAAAGTGTTTCTAATTGCCCATTGTGTGCATTAGGACACGACAGCAACAAAACTAAAATTTGGAAACTTGCAGAAATGGACGCAGACCACGTAACTGCTTGGAGCAAAGGTGGTGCTACAGACACCAAAAATTGTCAAATGTTATGCAAGTCACACAACAGAGCTAAAGGAAACAAATGACAGTAAACAAAGACATAGGACAAGAACGCCAGCCTGTAACAGCGGTTTGGCGTAATGGCGGGTGCAGTGCTTTGTATGACAGTTTTGTGGTAGGTTCAAGTGCAGTTCTTCGATTGAACTTTATTGCTAAAAATCCGCCACTACGCCAAGCCGCAAACCGTTAGCGGTTTGGTATTACATGGTTTAGCATGACTGTAATTTTTTTGTATAAAATAGTTATGTTATTTTTGTAAAAAAATGATATGAAACATTTTCTTGTTTTTATTTTTATTTGCTTCAGCGTTTTACTGAATGCACAAAACATTATTGTTAAAAATGGTGGAACCGATACTATTCCATGTAATATCATCAGAGAAGATAACAAATATCTGTTTTATGTTTTGCCTAATGACACCATAATTCAAAAAATCAGTCATAATGATTATGATTATTACAAAAAAACCGTTATACCGCCGAATATCATATTGGAATCACAACCTATCGACACTATTTCATCGCCCACAGCAAAACGAGATTCTGTTTTTTCTTTTTATAAGAATCAACCTAAAAAATTATTGCCATTTTTTTATTTTGGTCTTGGGTTGGGATTGGATTATGGCGGATTGGGCAGCCAATTGACGGTTACCTTTTTACAACAATATAAATTTTTCATTGCGCTGGGATATAATTTATCTGAGGATCCCGGCTTTAATATAGGAATAAAAGCAAATTTTTTTAATATTCAGAAACGGGTAAATCCTTATATAGGATTTATGTATGGATACAATACGGTAATACAAGTTACGGTATATAATTATTATGGTATAAGTTCTCAGGGATATACAGATGTGTATGATGGCCCTTCGTTTCAGGGTGGTATAGAATTTAGAACATATGATCGTCGGAATTATTTTGATATTAGTTTAATTTATCCTATACGTGCCGAAGAAACCAATAATTATGTTTATACGCAACGTCCATGGCCTGTTTTATTCAGTATAGGCATGCATATTGGTATTGGGAGATGGCATTAATGTTCGAGTAATTCCTGAATCGGAACCCCGGTACATCCCATAGGAACTTCTATTTGCAAAAAGGCAGCCAAGGTTGGAACAATATCAATAATATTTACTTTTTGTACAATGGCAGAACGTGGTATTTTCCATCCATACCAAAGTAAGGGGACATGAGTATCATACGTATAGAAAGAGTTGTGGTCAAACATGGTGGACGAGTCTTCAATCCATCCCGGGTCAAGAGCAATCAATACATCGCCCGAACGCTTGGGGTTAAAACTGTTTTGCATGGCATTTAGCAAACCATCGGTGTAGTTTTGATATTGTAAAGAATAAGCAGTAACAGCATTGGCAACGCCATTGAATTGAATCATAAAGGAAGCAACCTTTTCCTGAACATCTTTCAATGACAGTTTAGCATCTTCAATTAAATTTCGATTTAAAAAAATCTGTTGTTCCGAATATCCCAAAACCCATTCACCCTCGCCATAAGTAGCATTCAAATATGTACGCAACAATGAGAGTGCATAAAATTGTTTAAAAACACCACCACTCATATTCATGTCGTTTAAATATGTTGGATTATCGGATACACCGTGGTCAGCAGTAAGAAAAATCAACACATTTTCTTTGCCCAATTCGCTGTCAATAAAATCGAGCAAATGTGCTATTTCCTTATCCAGCCGAAGGTAGGTATCTTCCACTTCTACAGAACGCGGTCCAAAACGATGACCAATATAATCTGTGGCTGAAAAACTAATGGTTAAAAAATCGGGTATGTTGTCTTTGCCCAATTGTTCATTAATAATAGTCGCAATAGCAAAATCATGCACGAGTGTATTTCCAAAGGGAGTGAGTTTTAAAATACTGTAATCTTTTTCATTTTTATTTTTCTTGCTTACAAAGGTTAAATCATAAGGTAAAACAAATTGATTGTTGCCAAACCCTTTTTCATATTTATTTGAATCGCTTATGCTTTCTGTATATTCATTAATGGGTCGTACAGTGGTCCATAATCGGCTTAAATATAAATCGGCAAGTTTTTTTGCATTAAATTCTTCTACCCATACGGGAAGTGTTTCCATGTAATAGGTACTGGTAATAAAATTGCCCGACACATCATCATACCAATAAGCGGCATTGGGATTTTTGCCACCGGGTAAAATAGCGGCTCGGTCTTTTAACGAAATAGAAATTACTTTTGACTGATTTAAATAATGTAAACGCAGTTGGTCCCCAAACGTGGTGGTCATTAAATACTGTGGACTGTATTTCCCATTATTGGAATTACTTCCAACAGTGTTTACTTTAGCATCGTCCACACAATAAACTTTTTGTTTTTTTAAGGGAATGTACCATTCGTTAGATACAATGCCATGATGAGAAGGTGTTGTTCCGGTAAAAATGGAAGCATGTCCGGGACCTGTTTGTGTAAAAATGTAATTTAAAAAGGTATAACGACAAAAAGTCCCTTCGTTCATAAATCGCTTAAATCCGTTTGATTCGAACTTGTCATAAAAACGTGTTAGATAATCATACCGCATTTGATCCACCACAATACCAATTATTAATTTTGGTTTTTCGGGTGGTATCCCTTTTGTCTTTTGTGCATATATCTCTGATGAAAAACAAATTCCTATCGCCAATATCAATAACCAAATCCTTGACATGAATCTTTATTTTTTTAAGCGTGCTAAAATAGTTAATATTTCATGATTGGGCAAATATGGAATGATTTGGTATAATATATAATATGGTTGTCGATGATAAGTATTATTCCATTGTTTTACCATATTCATAAAATAATTTCAATGCCTGTATTTTGTCATCAGCCAATTCAAAACTGATGTTCTGATTCAAATAATTTTCTAACTCCATATTTTTTTGTTCGTTAATCAACGAAAGCGATTCAGTACGATGTAAAACTCCCCATGCCAATGCTTGCTGAAATCGGGTTAAAAAGTCAGCAGGTACATTATGGGTTTTAACCCAGTATGCAAATACGAAAGGCAATTGAGTCAATTTTCGCCATTCTTCTGCCAAATCATAAACATAAGGGAATTGATGATAAACAGACAACGCTCTGTCGCCAATAACAAGCCCGGCGGTAGTTCCTCTTATCAGAGATTCATATCCCTTTGTCGAAGGAATAAACTGTAACGGGCATTTCCATAAATAGCGATTTAATATTTTTATAAGTCGTACCGATGTAGTGGATTGATAATCCATATATAGATGAGTAATTTGTTCTAATGGCACTTCAGAAAACAGTTCAACCGATTTTACTGTTTTAACGGCACCTATACAATAACCCTGTATAATTTGTTCGTGCAAATATTGATTTACCGTTCCCGAAGGCATAAGCACTATGTCTGATTCACTATCAATATATGCTTTGGCACACAGCGAAGGCATAATGGTATGCAGCAAATACTCATCGGGCTTTAACCATGATGAATGCTTTATACCATATATAAATGGAAGTGTATTGATGTACGAAACCGCCGTAATACTAATCATATCTTATCCTTTCCTAACCTTATAGTTCAATACTGCAAAAGTACATCACAAATTTTTAAAAACTAAAACTTTTATAGCAAGTTGTATTCAAATTCGGTTAAAACATTTTTGAATGCATAATAGTTGTATTATACCGATGAATATCGGTATTAATTCCGTCTCGTCATATAGGATAAATCAATTTTTTATTTTTATGTAAAAAAAACTTTTATTATGTTTGCTGAAAAATTTTATAAATAAGAGGTTTATAAAAATTAATATCAAATATTAAATTTTAAAAATGAAAAAAACACTTTTTAGAGAGATGAATATAATAATGAATACATTTGCTATTTCATATTACATTTGAACTTTTAATTCTTGATTTATGAATTCAAATTCATGGGCATTTATATTGGGAGGTTCAAGCGGAATGGGACTGTCCTGCGCCAAGGCGTTGGCTTCAAAAGGCTATCATCTTTTTATAGTACATCGTGATGGACGCATTGGAACCAAATCTTTTCTGGAAGAAATGAAAATATGGCAACCAAAAGAAATAACAGTAAAAACACTCAATGTCAATACCAACACCGACGAAGGAAAAGAACAGATAAAACAGGAATTAAAAAAATTGCCCCAACAAGCAATTAAAATATTTATCCATTCTGTTGCAGACGGACATATTAAACCTATTTTTGGTGAAGCAGAAAAATCATTCACCGAAGAAGACTGGCTATATACGGTTCAATCTATGGGATTGAGTTTTGTAACGTGGTCGCAATGGTTGTTCCAAAATAAAATGTTTGCAGAAAAAGCAAAAATTTTTGGATTTACCAGCGAAGGAAGTCGCCGAGTACTACCACACTATGCTGCGGTGGGAGCATCTAAAGCCATTTTAGAAACACTGTGTAAATATATGGCTTATGAATTAGCCCCTTATCATATTTCGGTCAATTTGCTTTGCCCTGGTGTTGTGAATACCAAAGCCATTCGTGTTTTCCCAAACCCTGCTGCATTGATAGAACAGGTAACAGAAAAAAATCCTAATAAACGGCTCACCACTCCCGATGATGTGGCAAAATTGCTTATGGCTCTTTGTAATGATGATACCGAATGGTTAAACGGCGAAATTATTCATATTGATGGAGGTGAAAAAAATGTCTTCTAACGAACTACATAATAAATTACTGGAACGTATGCCATATACTGCTCCATTCTTTTTTGTAGATGATATTCTCGAAATTGATGATAAAAAAGTAAAGGCGACTTATTTTTTTTCTGACAAACTTGATTTTTACAAGGGACATTTTAAGGATAAACCCATTACGCCCGGTGCCATTCAACTGGAAGCCATGGGACAGGTGGGCTGTGTATTGCACGGTATCTATCTTCTTAAATTATATGAAAACAATATTAAGTTTGAACCGGTATTAGGTTTAATGGAAGGAAATTTTTTTCAGCCCATTTATCCTAATACTCCTGTAATTATTGAAAGTGAACTGCATTATTTAAGGAACCGATATATTTCTTCCATCATATCTATATTTAACGAAGAAAAAACGCTGATGTCCATGGCAAAAATTCAATGTAATTTTCTGATAAATGAATAATCGCAGAGTTGTTGTTACGGGCATGGGTGTATTAAGTCCTATAGGGGCAGATTTGAATACATTTTATGATTCGCTGATATGGGGTAGATGTGGTATAAAAAAAATAGAAGACCTTGTCGAACTTCAATTTGGCTGTCAGGTAGGCGGCAGAGTAGAATTGGAAAAATCGCCCTGTTACCCCTATCTGGAAACGTTTCTTTTAAGCGAGGCAAGCAATGTGGTTAAATATGCCGTAGTTGCTGGATTGGAAGCATGGAATAATGCTCAACTTCCCATTTGCGAAACTCTGGACAACGAACCCGATTACGATACGGGCATTATTACAGGCAGTGCTATTGGCACAATAGATATGTATGAAAATAAAATTTTACCCAGTATTCAAAATAAAACTATTCGACGGTTGCGTAGTACTACCATAGAACATAGCATGTTGAGTGCAGCATCGGCAAATTTAGCAAATATTCTTGGGCTTGCCAATTATATTGGTTTTAATTCGTCGGCATGCTCTACTGGTGCCGAATCAATAATACTTGGATTTGAACATATCCGTCAGGGATTGGCAACACGAATGCTGGTAGGGGGCGTAGATATATATACCGCAGCGGGATGGGCTGGTTTTGATGCCATGCGCGTTACCACTCGCATGTATAATAATCAACCATTGCAGGCAAGTCGCCCCATGAGTGCATCTGCATCTGGTTTTGTACCTGCCGAAGGCTGTGGCATGCTTGTCCTTGAAGAATACGAAACAGCCATACGCAGAGGTGCTCCCATTTATGCAGAAATAGTTGGTGGAAGCCTGAATAGTGGAGGTCAAAGAAAAGGCGGTACGATGACAGCACCCAGCGCCGAAGGAGTAATTCGTTGCATCAATGCTGCCATTCAAGAATCATACGTTGATGTAAATGAAATAGACTTAATAGCAGGACATTTAAGTTCTACGATGGCAGATGTGCTCGAAGTACAAAACTGGTCAACCGCCTTGCATCGAAAGGGAAAAGATTTTCCTTATATTAATTCACTGAAATCGCTTACAGGACATTGCATTGGCGCAACCGGCGCTATTGAAACCATTGCAGCAGTATTACAATTAAAAGAACAGTTTATTCATGCAAGTATCCATTGTGAAGACCTTCATCCTGATATTGAAAAAATAATTGCTGACGAAAAAATACCTCATCAAACGAAAAAAAATATACCTTTGCACTATATTGCCAAATCAAGTTTTGGCTTTGGAGATACTAATGCCGTTTTAATATTAAAAAATATTGACTATGAATACCAACGTGAAAAATGAAGTTATCGACCTATTGAAAAAGTATGCCATCAATAAAAAGATTTTTGACCATTTGCCAGAAAATCCAAATATTGTAAACGATTTGAAAATAAATTCTGCCCGACTGGTTGATATTGTCATTGATGTAGAAGAAAAATTCAATATTGAAATAGAAAATGAAGAATTGAAAAAACTGATTTATTTGAATGATATTATTACATTAATTGAACATAAAGTTAAACACTAACGAACATGATAAAACCGATTAAATATATTCGTCGTTTTGGTTTCAAGTTCACTTATCGGTATATACTTTATCATTTAAAAAAATGGTTAGGGATGAAAGTATTAAAATATATTTTTATTTCAACATGGCATGAATGTAATGCAAATTGTAAACATTGTTACGAAAAATTTGAAAATAAGAAAAAGAGTAGTCTTTCTACGCAGGAAGTCAAGAATATTATAGACCAATTTTATCGATTGAATGGTATTCTGATATACTTTTGTAGCGGTGAGTTTCTGATGCGTCCCGATGCCCTTGAACTTATTTCGTATGCACGTGGCAAAAAAATACTAGTAAGCGTTGTAACTAACGGACTTTTGTTAACCGATGATTATCTTGAAAAACTAAAAAAAGTTGATTTAAACAGGCTGGTCGTTTCCTTTGACAGTGCAAATGCTTTAAAGCACGATAGCAACAGAGGAGTCACAGGCATTTTTGAAAAAGCATATCATGGATTAAAAAAAGCAACATCACTTGGAATAAAAACACAAATCTGGACCTATGTTTCGAAATCCAATTATGCAGAACTTGACGGGATTATTGAACTCGGGAAACAAGCCAGTCGGGAACCTGTTTTTGTATTCTTTCCATTGCTTTCGGGAAATTACTTTAATGCGTTTGACGAAAATTTGAGCCTTGAAGAGCGGGAATTGTTCCGTAAAAAATTTAATTCCATGAAAGAAGTTATGCTTGAGTTTCCATATGAGACATCGGTTTGCAGGGGCGGTGGCAACGAACACATAAACATAATGCCCGATGGAGAAGTTACATTTTGCCCTCCTGTTCCTTATTCTTATGGAAATGTATTACAAACATCCCTTTCAGAGATTCTACCAAAAGTAAGAAAGGATTATCGTAAATTTTTTAAAAATAAATGGACAGGTCAATGCCCTGTCAATTTTATGGAATATCGCCAAAATAATAGTGGGAGATTTATATATGAATAATTCGTACTCATTAACCATTGCAGTCCTTTCCCACAATCATAAAGACACGGTAAAAAAGGCCATAGAAAGCATATTATCACAACAAACAGATTATTCGTACGAACTGCTTTTGTTTGATGATGCCAGCACCGATGGAACGCAGGATATTTTAAAAGATTATTATCAACAGCATCCAGAAAAAATAACGTTGTTTTTGTTTGAGCAATCGGAAGGTCCTGTTTTAAGGGCTAAACAAATTTATGAGCATTCTTCGGGCAAATATCTGACATGGCTCGACGGCGATGATTACTGGACTTATCCTCAGAAAATTCAAACACAACTTGATTTTTTGGAAACACATCCGGAATATAACGGTTGCTTTCACGATGCATCTATTGTATCTTCTGTTGATACCAATGAAAACAAGGAGTTACAGCATCAGACATTAAAAAAATACAAATATTACAGCCAGTTTAATCATTACGAAACAGAGTTTAAACCATACCACTTAATTATGCGAAATATCATTCCCACCGCATCGCTTGTTATTCGCATGGCATCGTTTGATGATTTTTTTAGTCGCTATCATTTTCCGCCTTATTCATTCAGTTGGGCTTTTCAATTGTATGTCATTCGAAACAGTAAATTTTACTTTATAAATGAATGCTGGTCTGTGTATTATGACCATGCCAATGGGATGAGCAAAAAAATCGCTGCTACAGAATTTACGGTAAATAATATTCGTGTGCTGAAATGGTATAAACACGATTCGTTTTATAAAAAGTTCAGAAACAACATTTCGTTATCCATTGCCCGAGAATACGAAATGTTAACTTATAATAATGGTCGTACCCGACTCAAATATGGTTTTCTGATGCAGTATTATTATTTTGTAGGATGGGGATGGATTTTATGCTGGTATCTTCATCAGGTAGTATTAACATTAACAGGGAAGCGGAAATGACAGTAATAAAAAAAGGATTTTCATTTTTAAATATTAATGACGATTTTTACATTGGGGAAATGGCATTATTAAATGTAGGAACAAACAAACAGGCTATTTCAACTGACATTATCTCGTATTTAACAGAATATTTTGAACCCTATAACGAAACATTATTTAATTTGTTAGGTTATAAAATTGATTGGTAACCATGAGTGTTCATTTAATACATCATACATTACCTTTTACTGGAGAAAGTAGGAACTTCTCTCGATTTGTCATACTTACATATCCACGTACAGGCTCTAATTTTTTAATCTATTCGCTGCAATTTACAAAGCAAATAGTTTGTTTTAATGAATTATTTTATTCCAAAAAGAAATTAGTCTCATCTTATCCTGATTTAATTTTTCCGCTTTGGGTGGCTTTATATAGAAACACCCATACACATGGGTTTTTAAACGAAATTTTTAAATCGTATCAACGTCAAATAAAAGCAGTAGGTTTTAAATTAACCTATTCGCAAGATTATACGTTTAGAAAAAAAAATCTAATCCCGTTGTTGGCCGAAACATATCAAACCTCATTTATTCATTTAAAAAGAAAAAACCTGTTAAAATGCTATGTGTCTAAGAAACTCATGGATAAAACGAGTATTGTTTATGCCGTAAATTCTCCTTTTATAGAATCGTTTTATAAGCACACACATAGATTTATTACCCGTTCTGCATTAAATAATTATACTCCCAGTTTGCATGTGGACACCAATGAATTTTTAGCATTTATCAATGATATAAACCATAAGCAATCCTACTACGATAAAAAAATACAAGATTATTCACACATCACTGTTTTTTATGAAGATTTGATAAAAAATACAGAACAAGTAATACAAGATATAGGATTATTATTAAACATACCTTCTCTTTACGTCCAACCAGATACACAGGAGTTTCCGATTTTAAAATTAAATACTCGTCCCTTAAAAGAAATCATCATTAATTACAATGAAGTTGCCGATTTTTTGATAAAAAATAAACTTGAACAGTATTTAGAAAATTAAATAATAAAATAATGAAATTCCTATTCCCTAAGAATAAAAACAACATATATAACGAATATAACCGGCTTCGAAATAAAAAGAAATCTTATTCATTTTGTTTTGCCCCTTATAATACGCTCGAGTTTCATATTTCAGGACAGGTAAGAGTTTGTTGCGGAAATCGATATAAAATTGTAGGAAATTATCCTGAACAATCTGTTAAAGCGATATGGGAAGGAAAAACTATTAAAGACTTTAGAAGTAAATTGCAGAATTATGATTTATCCGATGGCTGCCAGGGATGCTATAAAATGTTAAAAAATAAAAATTTTACAAACCTCTTCTCGCTGGATTATGATATTTTTCAAACCAATCAAAATGCAATTTTAAAAAACGTAAAGTTTGAATTATCTAACAATTGTAACCTCGAGTGCGAAATGTGTTGGGGTGAACTATCTTCATTAATTCGCAAAAATACCGAAAAACTTCCTCCCATTGAATCTCCATACAATGAATATTTTATTCAGGAACTAAAACCTTTTTGGAAAAATATTGAGAAAGCAACTTTTTTAGGTGGTGAACCTTTTTTAATAAATATTTATTATACTCTTTGGCAAGAAATATTAAAAAATAATCCCCTAATCAATATTTTAATAGTTACTAATGGCACAATTCTAAACGAAAATATAAAACAACTTCTTTCCAAAGGAATTTTTTATTTTGCTGTTTCTATCGATTCGTTTCAAAAAGAAACGTATGAAAAAATAAGAAAAAATGCAGTATTTGAAGAGACTATGTCAAATTTCGAGTACTTTTATCAATATGCTAAAAAACACAATCGTTGGATTACTATTAATGTTTGTCCTATGCAACAAAACTGGGAAGAAATTCCAGCAATGGTTAACGAAATGAATAAACGCGACATAAATATTTTTTTCAATCCCGTTGATTTCCCTTCTTCTCACTCAATAAGAGGATTAAATTCTGAACAGATTTTAAACGTTTATAATTATTTTGAGAATGCAAAAATTATCAAATCTGATAACGAAGTAAGTTTACAAAATGTGAAAATGTTTAATGCACTTATTAAACAGACAAAAATTGTGTACAATGAAATAAAAGAATATGAAAAGTCGGAAGTACATAAGATAACAAAAAAAATAGAATCTGAGAAATATTTAACAGAATATTTTACCGAAAAAGCAGTCTGTTTTGCTACTTCAAAGCAATTGATTGATGAGAATATACTAAAGATAAAAAATGCAATAAACAGATTGAACGAATGGGATGCTGTGAATGGTGTAAAAGCGATATTAAGGATTCCCGATTATTTACTGGTTTCTGAAATTGTATATACTACTGCCGAAAAATTGGCTATTCGATTACAACAATCATTCAAAAATATATAAATTATATGCCACTTCGCGATAAAATAAAATATTGGAAATATAATAACCAAAGAAAAAACACTGGTGCTTTTTGCTTTGCACCTTTTAATACGTTACGATTTTCGGTTACAGGACAGGTACAAATATGCTGCAGAAACCGTTATAGAACTATTGGGAACATCTCTGAAAATTCTATTGAAACTCTTTGGAACAACAATTCCATTAATAACTTCAGAGAAAGTCTTCGTAATTATAACTTGTACGATGGATGCCAGTTTTGTGAACAAATGCTTCACTCCAAAAACTATTTTTTTCTAAAATCATTAGACTATGATTCATTTCAGGAAAAAACAAATGATACTATTATCAGGAAACTGGAGTTTGAACTTTCAAACATCTGTAATTTTGAATGTATCATGTGCTCTGGAGAATTATCTTCATCTATTAGAAAACATGTAGAGCACTTAGATCCTATTCCTTCTTTTTATAACGATGATTTTATAACGCAACTTCGCCCGTTGTGGAAAGACATAAGAAGAGTTATATTTGGCGGTGGCGAACCTTTTCTTAATAGTTTATATTATAAGATTTGGGATGAAATACAATGGCACAATCCTGCTATTGAGAGCATTATTACTACAAACGGTTCTATTCTGAATGAACAAATAAAATTATTACTTGAAAAAGGAAACTATTTTTTTACAGTTTCAATGGATTCTTTTGAAAAAGAAACTTTTGAGCAAATTAGAAAAAAGAGTGTTTTTGAAAATGTAATGAACAATTTTGAATATTTTTATGAATACTCCATGAAAAGGGGAAGGTGGATAACCATTAACGTATGCCCATTGATAAATAACTGGAAGGGAATCCCCAGCATGATTAATTATATGAATAAACGAAGCATAAATGTTTATTTTAATCAGGTCGATTTTCCGTTAACAGTTTCTTTAAGGAGTCTTACTTCTCATAAGCTTATTGAAATATACCAATATTATACTGCGTTCAAATTTGAATTGTACAATAACTATGCGACAAAGCAAAATTTAAATATGTTTAGTGCGCTAGTCAAGCAAATTTATTATTTAATCAAAGAAATCAGCCAATTGGAAAAATTAAACCTGCCATCAGTTCTGACGATAAAAGAAGCAAAAGATTTATTGATAAAACATTTTATAAATAAATCTAGGAACTTTTACAACTATAGCTCAATTGTTGAATCGTCGGTAAACAAAATTAATGATGCAATTGAACTTATCAGAAATGAAAATGCTGCCATAGAAGGCATTAAAATTTTCTGCCAGGAGCCAGATTACATTTTTGTTTCTGAAATTGTATATACTACTGCCGAAAAATTGGCTATTCGATTACAACAATCATTTAAAACGCATTGCTGATGAAAAAAATTAGTTATATTATTGTATTTATTGTTATTATTATTATAGTTGTGTTCTTCTTTATTCCATCTCCGAAAAAGAATTATACTCAACATCTAACGTTAACAACAGTTGATTCAAGTCATGCCGTAATTGTTATAAAAAATAAAACCCCTCATACCATTCAGTTCAATTTTTCATTAAATGGTAAATTTTATGCATCGCTAAACGATTTTATACGAAAAAATATACATAGTACAGAGTCCGAACAAATGGCTGTCAATTTGTTTGATGCACAGATACACGCACTGGTACACGAGAATCTTTATAATGATTGGAAATTTTTACCCCTTACTATTTTAAACTCTCGAGGATTTGCCATCTGTGGAAAGCAATCGGAACTTTTTTGCCAAATGATGTATAATGCTGGTTACCCTACTCGTACTTTATGGTTAGACGGACATGTTGTGAGTGAAGTATATTTTCAAGATGCTTGGCATCTTTTCGATACCGACCGAAAAACCTATTTCCAGCAAAATGGTAAAATACTGAGTTACAGGGAACTTATAAACAATCCATCGCTTTTTAATACCGCGGGTTTTAAGAAATACATGGCAAACCTCACCACTATATCTGATAAATATACCCTGCACTTTATTACTACAAAGAACAATAAATTTATTAAAATAACGCATAGCAATAAAGATACTTTTTTACTGTCTATTCCGTCATCCGCAGCATTTATTTTTCCTTTTCCTCCCGATTATAAAACCGATTTTTTTCCATACAACAGCAAAGCAAAATTGTTTTTGCCCAAAGGTTTTGATGATGTAGTAACCAATCCATTAATTCTTATCAATGCTGAAGGCAGAGGCGAAATTAAGATAAACAAAAAAACCTTTAAAATCCCCGAGGAACTGGAATGGATGCAAGCCCAATTATTTCTATCCAAACAGTTTATAGAACACATTCACGTAAAAGCACTTTCCGATTCGTTTGCTTTGGTTTACATGCTCAATCCACTATTTTCTGATATACATACTAAAAATAATTTTTTTATTAATGCATCCGATTCGTTATCTGTAAACATGATTCAATATTCAATAACTTCTTTAACTTCATTAAAATCAACTCATATTGAAACATTGAATAACTATGCTCCTTTTTCATTTGACCTTGCCGAACATATTCATATATCTGATGTAACCAATTTTGACGAATTGTATAATCATTCCTTAAAAGAATATTGCCTTATGAAGGGTTTGGACAGCGTTAAGATAAAAAAGAGACTTTACCTATTGGGAAAAGTGTTTAACGATACGCTAAAAAAATACGATGAAATGCCTGTGTTCTATAGTGTGCTTTCCATTGTTATGTATGGCACGGATGAAGATTTTAAAAACTTAATGCTCTCCCAATACAAATATCGTCATTATGCCAAATTGGTAAGCGATTATAAAAAACGTTATTCTTCAAAAAAGCATTCCCATGCTGTTCCATAAAATTCTTTTTTCAATTCTGCGTAATTGATGATGGTTTGCGACAACGGCAATGTGTTCAATTTTTTATTCAAGCAAGTAAGTTCTTCAGATGGAAGTTGTAAGGCATCTATTACTTTATTGGCTTCGGTAATATAATCATTTTCGAGGTCTTCGTAATAAACAGTCAAGTAATGATAATCTTGTATCCATCGGTCAAAGCGTTGTTCCTGTTGTTGAACTTTTTTTATGTATTGTCTCCATTCCGATGCCGAAATGTAAATCGACGATATATAAGGCGAATCAGGTTTTTTATGGAGAAAAGAAGCAATATTTTCTTCGTCTATTAGTTGAACAGATTTTTTATTAACCTCCATCAATTTCATGGATGTAAAGGTTTTTAGTTTATTTTTTCGTTTTACATGAACAAGCACATCTTTTTCTTTATCTAACATGTGAATTACTTGTTTTGCCTTATGGGCAGGCAGTTGATTGTACATCAATTTAAACCCTACTGCCTTAACATTATTATCATAATTTCTGAAAAAGAAATGTTGAAGGTATGGTACTGGATATTTTTTTGAAAGGGTTAGGGTTTCCGAGTCTATACGGTTAAAACACCACAAGGGACGATTGTTCTCTTTAAATAGTTCAGTATAACAAACTATATTAGAATGGCTTCGAAGTAAATTGACCAGCAAGTTTGTTCCCGTTCGCTGAGTGGCTACCATTATAAACTTTCTGTAGTTCCAATTGTCTCCCCGATTCAATGGATTGGCAAAATGATTTTTATTAAATATTTTTTTAAACAATGCTTGTTCTTCGGTATTTTCAAAGTCTTCTATATTTATAATTTCATCTATGCTTTTAAATATTGGCTTATGCAAAGAAAACATAACATTTATCATTTACTGCCCTATTAAATCATGAATAACCGAATCAAAAATTTGCCGTACTTCATTTTCCTGTCTAACTTCAAGTTCACCAATGAGCCTTTCAAACGGAACCGTTAATAAAAATGCATAAATTTTTCTCTGTTCTTGTTCCTGATAATGTTGCTTTGTAATAACGGATAAAAAGAAACTCAATTCATTGCTGTCAGTAAAAAAAGGAGATATTCTTTCTATAACAGCATCGTTTAATTTTGATAGTGACCCGTTGTTTTTCAAAATGAGATTTTCAAAATACATGGCTGACTTTTCATAATCGGTGAGTAATGATATAAGTTCGTTCCAAACGGATGCGTTATGAAAACCCGCCCTGTTTTTCAAAAAAAGAGGTGTATGCTCCGATAAAAAATGAATGATTTCGCGTAATTTGGTGACTTTATTATTCCATAAGGCAGTGCTTAACGGATAAATCACTTCGTTTAAAATAATGGGAATATCTTTTTTGGTGAAATAGTCAAACAAGGATGGAAATTCGTAAATGTTCTGATTCAACATACACATCTTTACATTAAAAAAAGTATTTTTATGTTTCGTGTATTGGGCAAAATAGTCCAAATTTTCATAAACCAAGTCTCTATTGGCATGTTGGCGAATACGCTCAAACGTATCTTTGGTAAAACCATCTATGGAAACGGTAATATTAAAAGATAATTTATTTAAAATGGCTTTAACCTTTTCGTTTAAAATAGTGGCATTGGTATTTACAGAAATAATACAATTTTTATTTAATGAATAAATATCTTCCCAGATATCAAAATAATCGTTAATAAAAAAGGGTTCACCACCACTGAAAGAAGCATATTTCAAGTAGGGAATAATCGGTTTCAGATAACCTCTAAAGGCAGGAATATTTATTTGACTTGGATTGTCCTTCGAAACTACACACATAATGCAGTTTAAATTGCATTGATTTGAAAGTTGTACCTCGATAGAAGTGGGAAATCCATGTGTTGAAGGTGTTAGATAATCATATCTCCGTGCATATACCTGCGTATATTGTTGTTGAAGGATTTTATTTTTACATAACTGACAACCATTTTCAAAACTGTTATTTTTTAAACTGTTTCGTAAAGTTTGAAGCGGAGTACTATTCCATATTTCCATTATTGATTGTGTATCGTATTTGCCCAAAAGCAAATGCTTATTGGCAAAGCATGCAAATACATTTCCCTTGTAATCCAAAAAAAGAGATGAGAAAGGTGCCATGCAAAGGTATTTCCTTTTTACTCGTTCCCGTGTCTTTTGATAGCCCCGTATATACTTTTTATCCATTACAGTCCTGTTCAATGTTGCAATGATATTTATTCATGGCAAACTTACCTGTTTATTTAAAATTTACCAAATATTTTTGATTATGTAAAATTTCTTGTTAATTTTGCACCATTATTAACCAAAAAATAAATGCGTATGAAAAAATTATTTTTATTAATTAGTTTTATGGTACTGAACTTGGGATTATTTTCCCAGACCACCTTAGTGGGATGGAATTTCCCAAACAATCCTGATGATGCTGTGGCAGATGAAGGAATAACAGCCAACGCATCTCAAACTATTTCGTGTACTGCTTCTGGTACTCTTGCATTTAATGTTACTGGAGCATCTACTAATGCTGCAACCAATACAGATTGGGATAATGGAATAGGCACAAAGTACTGGCAGGTTAGTTTTACAACTGCAGGATACAAGAGTATTACATTATCATCGGCGCAAGGGTCTTCTAACACCGGTCCCGCTGACTTTAAAGTTCAATACAGTCTAGATGGCTCTACTTGGACAGATGTAACAACTGTTACTGTTGCCAATGATTTTACTACAGGTGTAGTATCAAACGTTAGCCTTCCTGCTGATTGTGATAATCAGACGACGATGTACATACAGTGGATTATGACTTCAAATATTTCTGTGGGTGGTGGAACGGTAGCATCGACAGGAACTTCCCGAATTGACGATATTGTTGTAAAAGGATTAAGTACGGATGCCTCTTTGCAGGATTTGACTGTAGATGGAACTACGGTAACCGGTTTTGCACCGAATATTTATACATATGATGTAGAATTACCTTATGGAACAACAATTGTTCCGACCGTAGTAGGAACTCCAAATGATGTTAATGCCACGGTTGTTGTAACCGATGCTGCTTCTTTACCTGGATCCACAACAGTTGATGTAACAGCTGAGGATGGTACTACTCAATTAACCTATCTGATTAATTTTACTGTTGCTGCTCCAAGTACGGATGCAGAAATTACCGCGTTTGATATAGCAAGTGAAATATCTTCGAATATTAACAGTTTGATATCAACCGTAGATATTGTAATGCCTTATGGTACAGATTTAACCAGTTTAACTCCGTCTATTGAAATTTCTGCAGGTGCTACTATAAATCCAGGCGATGGTGTAGCACAAGATTTTACTAATCCTGTTATTTATACTGTTACTGCTGAAGACGAAGTTACAACCAAAAACTGGACTGTTAATGTAACGAATGCACTTAATACAGATGCTACCTTGCAGGATTTGACTGTAAACGGAACAACCGTTTCCGGCTTTGCTCCTGCTACTTATACATATAATGTAGAATTACCTTATGGAACAACAATTGTTCCGACTGTAGTAGGTACACCAACCGATGCCAATGCAACCGTTGTTGTAACCGACGCTGCTTCTTTACCTGGATTCACAAAAATAGTTGTAACGGCTGAAGATGGATTTAATCAATTGACATATCAAATTAATTTTACCATTGCTGCACCAAGTACCGCTGCTGATATTTTAACCTACTCGCTGGGTGTAACGGGTGAAAGCGTAACCATAACCGACCCGAACATTGCCATAACCGTACCGTATGGCACTGATGTTACTGCTTTAATAGCTACATTCACTCTTTCAACCGGTGCCACAGCAATGGTTGCTACAATACCTCAGGTAAGTGGAACAACTGCTAATAATTTTACTAATCCTGTCATTTATACGGTAACCGCTGAAGATGGCATCACTACTAAAAACTGGACTGTTACGGTAACTGTTACTGCACCAAGTACTGCTGCTGATATTTTAACCTACTCGCTGGGTGTTACGGGTGAAAATGTAACCATAACCGACCCGAACATTGCCATAACCGTACCGTATGGCACTGATGTTACTGCTTTAATAGCTACATTCACTCTTTCAACCGGTGCCACAGCAAAGGTAGGTACAACGCCTCAAGTAAGTGGAACAACAGTTAATGACTTTACCAATCCTGTTACTTATATTGTTACTGCTCAAGATGGCATCACTACTAAAAACTGGACTGTTACGGTAACTGTATTATCCAGTACCGCTGCTGATATTCTTACTTATTCAACTGGTGTAACAGGTGAAAATGTAACCATAACCGACCCGAACATTGCCATAAGCGTACCGTATGGCACTGATGTTACTGCTTTAATAGCTACATTCACTCTTTCAACAGGTGCCACAGCAATGGTTGGTACAACACCTCAAGTAAGTGGAACAACGGTCAACGATTTTACCAGCCCTGTCGTTTATACGGTAACCGCTGAAGATGGCATCACTACTAAAAACTGGACTGTTACGGTAACTGTATTATCCAGTACCGCTGCTGATATTCTTACTTATTCAACTGGTGTAACAGGTGAAAATGTAACCATAACCGACCCGAACATTGCCATAAGCGTACCGTATGGCACTGATGTTACTGCTTTAATAGCTACATTCACTCTTTCAACCGGTGCCACAGCAATGGTTGCTACAATACCTCAGGTAAGTGGAACAACTGCTAATAATTTTACTAATCCTGTC
>Ga0302253_1000427_pt1 | contig 35783 bp, 35 predicted proteins | sample AAG_RA_Trp_MG_FD_193537 | JGI IMG/M metagenome (GOLD analysis project Ga0302253, IMG submission 193537) | Enriched activated sludge microbial communities from anaerobic digester in WTTP, New Holstein, Wisconsin, United States - AAG_RA_Trp | ecosystem: Engineered > Bioreactor > Anaerobic >...
ATCCCTTCCCTCGCATCCTGACATAGTGTCACGTTCCCCGCCAAATCTTTATCAGCTCATTATTCTGACCTTTTTTCATGGAACCTACCACATCCATACACGAAGTTTTCAATTCTGTCAGATATGAGTACCAAATCAACGCGGTGGAAACCTACCTTCGCAACGAATTGATCACCCTGCAAGACGCGCAACTCATCCGTGAGTTTGTGGCAGAACGCCGTTCCTGTGCCAACATCAGTATCGGCCGTGCGAATAAAATCGTCTTTACTCTACTAGGCTGGCGGAGGATTATCGGAGAATTTTCCCACAACACAATTACCGATCTGTATGCGGGAGTCATGGCCCTCAAGGAAGCAAAGACCGTAAGGGGGCGGCCCTTCAAGCAGAACACCATCAGCGATTATGTGGCCATCCTGAAGCAGTTCTACCTCTGGTTGATCGAGAACGAGTATTCACTCATGCCTGAGAAAAAACTCCGGAAGTTACAGACCCCCCGGAAAGATCCCATGACCAAGACCGCCTCCTCCCTTCTCACTCCCGATGAAGTCCGTTCCATCATCAAGGCATGCGGGAGGAGCATGGACCGGGCCCTCATCACACTTCTGTATGAAGGGGGATTTCGCGTCGGTGAGATCGGTGTCATGAAATGGGGAGATCTCAAATTCGATCGCTATGGTGTGATTGTGAATGTGAACTTCAAGACCGGGATACCCCGCTATGTCCGCATCATCATGGGAAAAGAGTACCTCGCCCAGTGGCGACAGGATTACCCTGGCACTCCGGAGGGTGATTCCCTCGTCTTTCTCAACCGGAATAAGATGCCACTCACCCATGCAGCTATCAGCAAGCAGCTCTGCCGGCTCTCGGTCCGGGCTGGCATTAAAAAACACATCACCCCCCACATCTTCCGCCACAGCCGTATCACCCACCTCATCCAGGAAGGAGTCTCCGAGAGCGTGATCAAGCTGATGATGTGGGGCTCCATCAACTCGAAGATGTTCCAGACCTATGCCCATCTCACCGGCTCGGACATCGATTCTGAATTGTTACGTGCCTACGGTATCACACCCGATACAGGGAAAGGAGCAGACTCCCGCCTGGAACCGCGGCAGTGCGTCCATTGCCAGACGATCAATTCCCCGGTCGCGAACTATTGCGCGGTGTGCGGCCAGGTGCTCACCTGTGAAGGTTCAGATGAAGAAGGGAAGATCCAGAATTTCATCCAGCACAATCCCCAAATCCTGCAGGAATTCGTGGAGCGTCTGGTCCGGGAATCCACGCAAAAGACGCGTGAAGCTTCACAGGTTAGTTTCACCACCCATACCGATCATTGAAGAGGAGAGAAGAACGCATGAAAAGAGAGGAACGATAAGCATGAGATATGATCTATCACTGCCAGAGAGGAGGGTATTGTTGTGTTTCCAGGAAGAGGGCACTGCGCTCCTTGATTCACAGATTGCCTCCATTCTCGGATTAGAGAGGAGGGACGTATTAGCGGCAATGGAATTGCTCGCTGATAAGGAACTCATGTACCTGGAGGATTGCGCGGGGGAACTCACTCCCCTTGGAGAAACGTACAACCTTCTGAATGACGAGAGTCTCGATGCCGTTCTCGATCAGGTAAAACCAGTAACCCGGGCAATCCTCCAGCGTTTTCTTACTGATCCGGAGTGCTCCCTCTCGTACAAGGAATTGGAGCTCGAGAACGATCTCGCCTCATGGCAGATAGATGAAGTGATCGAAGAATGTCAGCTCCTTGGATATCCCGTGAAATCGCGGATAAGACCCTGATCTCAGGATACCTTTTCTTCCATCTTTTCACCCTTTCACTTTCACAGAGCCCAACCGAATACCTATTATGAGAGGTCGAACCAGTGTATGCGTGCTCAGTGATCGATACCGCAGGAGATCCGCATGGCACTGAAGAACAGGATATACGGGCACAGTCTTTCCTCAATCGAGAGGGAATTGATTTTTTCACGAGAGGACACCGGATTTGTCCGCGCCATCCATGCTTCAGGGAATATATTTTATCTTGATCCCTCGCCGTTCCTGAAAACCCCCCGGCGCGAGGTGTATGTGGCCCACTGTCCTCCTCCGGCACAGGGAGACCTCATCCAGGCATCTGTCTCGTCGGTGGACACCGATATCATGAAAGACCGGGCGGGGTATTATTCCCTCGCGGTCAAACATGTCGAGTCCTGGACACCGATTGATCCCAATTCACTCCCTCGCAGGAAAAATGTGCTCAGCCAGGAAGAGATTCGCGGATACTTCAGTATGCCCTATCGCGGAGAGGAGAAGGTGGTGGATGAAATTGCGCTCTGTTCCGCGCTCTATGCTGTTTCCAGCCCTCCATTAGGGGATGAGAAAGGAGGGGTCTTTGCTGCCATCCTTGGGAAAGCAAAACCCTGGTCAGGATTCAAGCGCAGTATGGGGATCATTCCGGGGGAATTCCGCAAGACCACCTCTCCCTATTACTACCATATCGCCCCTCATGAGGACACGGTGAGAAGTGTGAATGCATACGAGGTGAACCTCGCCTACCTGAATCCCGAGCGCCTCCCCATGCATATTCCTGTGGTTCTTGATGACGTGGAAGTCCGGGCGTCAAAGTCCTATACCCAGGATCTCCAGAGCCTGAATCCCATGGTGACCGCGTTTATCCTCGATTCTCTCATGATTCGGCCGGAAATACCCGCCGGACTTGATTCCTATGTGACGGATACGATGTATTCCGTGATCGAGGATTTCAAGGGCGCAGGCTATGTCCCCTACCAGCAGAATTTCGACTCCCTGGTCCCCCGGTTGAGTCTGGCCTTTGCCCGGTTCCACTCGCACCTTACCCTGTCGAAAAAAGACGTGACTGCTGCCGTGGATGTCTGGTCCGATATGTTCTACAGGGCAAAACGGGTTGTCACGGATCAGTATGAAGTCTCACGGTTGTATCGCCTTGACGATGCGTCACGCCGGCTCTACCTCGACCTGGTCGCTTCTTTTGAACTGGAACAAGCCATTCCCCTCTCCGATGTGAGAGAACAGATCACGTATTTCAAAACCCCGGAATCTTTTGATGAGGCACTCAGTATCCTGAATCAACAGGGACTCTTACTCAAACCAGGACCAGGCACCATCAAGATTCTTGATAACCGGTCGGTGAAGGCGTAGATTTTTCGGCTTCCTGCGTGGTCTTCACTTTCGCTCTGCATATGCCAGCTTTCCATATTTCTCTTCCCCTTAGGAGGCTGAGCATGTCAGAAAGTACGCACATTACCTGTCATCGCTGTGGACATGCGTGGGATTACTTCGGTGCCAAGACACAGCCCGCATATCTTGCAACCTGTGGAGGAAAACCGGTCCGGATCTGGTGCCCCCGGTGCCGGGCTGCTATCCGGATCGATCGGCTGGTGGAGGCGAGAGAGAAGAAGGAGTAATCCTTTTTCTTCGCGCTGTGTGTACACCTGAACATCACTTCCTGTGCCCTTGTTCTTAAATCGAACGGTATCACGCGGTTATTTTCACCCTCCGCATTCATTCCGGCTTTTTACCCCAGCACCAACCTTTGAGTTACGCATGCGATGTGTATTGTGCTGTTTTCACCCGGTCGCATGCCAGGAAATGACTCATGAAACAACTGGAAATCTCGCGTGAAGCGCTTGATGCCTATGAGAAACGTACCGGCTTCTCCGGCATCGGGCACTTCCTGACAGAACGAGGATACATCATCCTCAAGGAGAGAGGAGCGTGTCAAGAAGAGCACTGAGTGGCCCCCGCCAGAATTCAGGAACCTACCACAGTTCGAACACCGGGGGAGCCAGAATGAAGTACGCGTTGCGAGGGTATTATGGTTTTTCTGTGTTGAAGGAGGGACTTCGATGACCGCCCCCTCTGCCCTCCTCTCCCACCGGAGCGATGAACACCTGACTCCCAGGTTCATTCTTGATGCGGTTCTCGAGTGCCTCGGTGGGATTGATCTCGACCCCTGCAGCAACAGCCGATGTTGCCCGAATGTGCCGGCAGCCCGCCACTTCATCCGCGAGGATGATGGCCTCTCCCAGCCCTGGGATGGCCGTGTCTTCCTGAACCCTCCGTTCGGGAGGGATGTAGACCGGTGGTGTGTGAAACTTGCCGGGGAGTACTGTGCCGGCCGGACCACTTCGGCAATCGTGCTCTGGAAGTCAGCGACCGAGACAAAAGCATGGCAGGTCCTCACCGGAGTCGCCTGCCAGGTGTGTTTCCCTTCACGGAGGATCGACTTCGAAGGTCCCGGGAATGTTTCGGGCTCCACGTTCTCTCCAGCCCTGTTCTATCTCGGTCGCGACCGGGCACGGTTCATGCTGGCCTTCGAGGACCTCGGCCAGATCTGGGAAGTGCCAGGAGGCTGCCGGCGTGTCACGCCGTAACGCTACCCGGGGACGCAGGGTCGAATTTCTTGCCAGGGACCGCCTCCGGGACCGGGGATTCTGTGTCATCATGAGCACCGGCTCCCGGACTCCTGTGGACCTCGTCGCGGGAAAACACCGTGAGGTGGTGTTCGTCCAGACCAGGCGGCTACGGAGACCTGTGAGCGATGTGCATGCAGTCGCTGCACGGTTCAGGAATGATATTGTCCGGCTGCAGGGAGTGTATCGCCGGGCAGAGCTCCCGGTCCAGCTCTGGATCTACACGGATCGTGAGGGCTGGCGGTTCTTCACGGTCCATGCCGGAGGCGTTGCGGAGGTGAGCGGCGATGACGCTTAAACTCATCCCGGTCTCGGAGGAGCGGTTCCTGCTTGAACGGATGAAGGGTCTTGAGTGGAGCATCGACCGGTTGCACCGGGACCTCGCGGGGTGCGAGAAGGAGCGGCAGGAGATCTTGGACCATTGCCTCCGGGCCGGAATTACTGAGGCGGAGGGTTTCCGGCTGGTGAAACGGCAGGGTGTCCCGGGTGAGAGCCCGGACTCCTGGCGGGTCGAGCGGGTCGACCAGGAGTAAGGGGATGGCTGCCGAGATCGGGGAGGTCCTCGCCGCACTCTGTGCCCCGGGGCAGGTGGTGGAGGTCCGGGCTATTACTGAAGAGGGGATGGCCTCCGGGTACTTCAACGACCTGGATGCCCTGGCCGCCGCAGTGGAACCGCTGGATGCAGCCGGGGTCCAGGGTACCTACATCACGCTGAACGAGGTGAACCCGGCGCTCCTTTCCCGGAGGGCGAACCGGATCAAGGGGAGGCTCTCGAAGAAGGATGCGACCACTGCGGATAGCGACATCATCCGCCGGAGATGGCTGCCGATCGACATCGACCCGGTCCGGCCGTCAGGAGTGTCCTCGACCGATGAAGAGCACCAGGCAGCCCTCGTCAAGGCAGCAGAGATTACCGCGTTTCTCGGCAGGGAGCGAGGGTGGCCGGCCCCGGTCTTCGCGGACTCGGGCAACGGTGCTCACCTGCTCTACCAGATTGATCTCCCGAACGATGACGCGAGCCGGGACCTGGTGAAGAAGTGTCTCGAAGTGCTGGACATGCTCTTGTCGGATCAGTCATGCGGTATCGACACGGCGAACTACAACGCAGCCCGGATCTGGAAGCTCTATGGCACAGTTTCCCGGAAGGGTGACCACACCCCGGGGCGTCCTCACCGGAGGGCTCACCTGCTCGATGTCCCGGACCCTGTGGTGACCGTTTCCCCGGAGATGCTCCGCGATCTTGCCGGGCTGCTCCCTGCCGCTCCGCCTCCGGGCCGTCCCCCGCGAAAGTCCCTGGACCTCGGCACCTGGCTCCGGGAGCACGGCATTTCAGTCCGGACCGGGAAGGCCTACCAGGGCGGGACGCTCTTTGTGCTCGATGAGTGCCCGTTCTCAGGAGCCCACCGGGACGGGGCATTCGCGATCCAGTTCGGCAACGGTGCGGTCTATGCCGGGTGTCACCACGCAAGTTGTGGCGGGGGAACACAGCGCTGGAAGGAACTCCGGCAGAAGTTTGAACGCACATCCCGGACCCCGGTAGCACCAGAACCCGAACCCTCTTCAGCCCAGGTCCCGGCCGTTCCCTCTTCCGACACCCGGGATGAGGCGTTACAGGTGCTCCGCTCCGGCGATCCGGTCGGTTATCTCCTCCGGACGTGTGCCCTGGACCATGTCGGCGACGAGACGGTGGCCGCGTGTCTGATCATGTCCCTTGCCTCGCAGTCGGTCATCAATACCAATGGACTGCACGTCTCCGTGACCGGCGAGAGCGGGAAGGGGAAGAGCCACGCTTTTGCCACGATGCTCCGGCAGGTCCCGGAGCGGTTCCGGCTCAAGGGGGCGATGAGCAACAAGGCTCTCTTCTATCTGGATGACATGCAGCCCGGCTCGGTGATCGTGCTCGACGACACCACGCTCTCGGAGGAGGTGCAGGAGATCCTGAAGTCGGCCACCACGAGTTTCCGCGAGCCCATCGAATACCGGACGGTCACCAAAGAGCGGAAGGTCCGGGTCTGCACCATCCCGGAGCGGTGCGTCTGGTGGGTAGCGAAGGTGGAGGGCTCGGGTGATGACCAGGTCCTCAACCGGATGCTCACCTGCTGGATCGACGACTCCCCGGAACAGGACGCACGGGTACTCACCCGGGTGCTGGCAAAGGACGAGTCGGTCCCGGTTGCCACCCAGGAGGAACGGCACGAGGTCCTGGTCTGCCAGGCCCTCTGGGAGGAACTCCATTCACGCCGGGTCTTTGTGGTCGTGCCGTTCGCCCGGCGTATCCGGTTCAGCAACGCGGCCAACCGCCGGAACCCCGAGATGCTGCTTGACCTGATCAAGGCTCATTCCCTGCTGCGATGTATGCAGCGGGAGACTGACCAGGCGGAGGACGGGTCGCCCTGCATCGTGGCCACCCGAGAGGACTTTGCTGATGCGGTCCGGCTCTATGACCACCTGAACGGGACCGCCGGCGGGCAGGAGACGAAACTCACGAAGGTGGAGGCCTCGGTGCTCGACGTGATTGCCCGGGCGGAGTGGCCTGAGTTCACCGTGCAGCAGTTGCAGCAGGTGACCGGCCGGTCCTGTTCGAGCATCCGGAAGGTCCTGCACGGGTACGTGAGTAAGGGTTACACCTACAGCGGCCTCCTGGAGAAGTGCCCGGCCATCTCATACACGGACCGGACGGTGGTCTCGGAGAATGAAGATGGTCTCTCGGTCCGCCGTAGGACGACAGCCTACCAGTTCTCATCTGACCTTTATCGCCAGTGGGCGAGGGGCGGGTCGTGCTGGCTTGATGAGGAGGAGCATCATCACAACAATGACCACCACCACCACCCTGATGATGAGGTGGAAGAGCGGAACCGGGCGGAAAGAGAGCGGAAAAATTCCGCTCAAATCAATAAATCCGGATCTGAAAACGGAGGAAAGAACGAGGATAGATCATACTCAGTACATAATAAAGAGCGGAATATTCCGGATACAGAGCACCAGGAACGCGAGAATATTTCTGCACATATTTCTGTGTGTGATTCCACGTTTTCCGCCACCGGGATCTCAAATCCGGTAAATTCATTCGGAATTGCGGAACCTTCATTGCAGAATGAAGATACAACGGGCGGAAGATTCCCGCCGGGTTCCGCTCTATCCACTCTTCCGCCCGGAAAGAAGCCGAATCTGCTCCTCAAGGTCAAGGATTTCAAGAAGCTGGACATCATCAAGAAGGACGTGTGTGTGTCCTGCGGGAGGAAAACGTATCTCTCATACATTGAGAAGCTCACGGACCGCCGGAGGAAGCTGCCCCCGACTGAGGAACCCTGGTATCTCTGCAAGGAATGTTACCAGGAGATGGTCGGGCGGGAGCGGTCCTCGGCCCCACCATTGCCGGGGATGATTGATTTGAATCGATTGGAACGGGTGACGGTCGATATCGGCCGGTGTTCTATTTGTGGCTTGGAGAAGGCGGTATGGATTGATAGAGAGAGGGGTGTTGCGGTATGCGAAGGGTGTTGGGGGAGGGAGGTGAGAGAAAATTGAATAATTTGAGAGTTTTCGCTATCTTTAGTTTCACCCCGCACGCCTTGGGAAAAATATATAGAAACATAATTGTCCTTCTAGGATAATTTCAGTTAATCTCTCATACTGGAGCGGAAGCGGAATTATGACATCCTCAAATTTCACCGTTTTGGATTTGTTTTCTGGAGCAGGCGGGCTCACTGAGGGATTCTTCCGTAATGGATTCCAGTTTATCAGTCATATCGAAATGAATACCCAAGCAGTGAAAACTCTTGAAACAAGGTCATTATATCATTCTCTGCTCGCAAAGAACCGGAAAGATGTGTATTTTGATTATTATACTCAGAACATATCCCGTGAGGAGTTTTTATCCCAATGTACACACCTGAATCTGGGTAATAATGGGATTATCAATCAGGAGATCAACGCCACTACAGAAAACGATATCATCAATACAGTAAAAAAACGGATGAAAAATCAAAAAATTAAGAAAATTGATATTATTATCGGAGGACCGCCGTGTCAGGCGTATTCTCTGATTGGCAGGGGCCGGGATCCGAACAGCATGCATACCGACCCAAGAAATACATTATATTTACATTATTTGAAATTTATTCGGGAATTTTCTCCGGATATTTTTCTATTTGAAAACGTACCTGGATTAATCAGTGCAAAAAACGGCCAGATTTACCGTGATTTTCTTGAGAAAATTAATCATTTAGGATATAAAACATCAGAAGTTCCGCCGATAATGAATTCCGCGGATTTTGGTGTATTACAAGAGAGAAAACGAATCATTTTCATTGGATGGAAAGAGGAAAAACAATTCGAGTATCCTACCTTCTCCCCAATAAACCGTAAATTTAAAATTTGGAATTTATTAAACGACCTGCACGAACTTGAACCGGGTCAAGGGACAGAAGGTCTCCAGACCTATAGGCGGGGGAGGCCATCATCATATCTGCGAGAATTTAATATAAGAAATGGATTCCGATGGGTTCGCCAGCATGAAGCAAGAATTCATAATGAACGTGATCGGGTAATTTACCGGATTGTCATTAATAAATGGAATAATGAGCAAAAGAGATTGAAATATCCGGAACTTCCTTCAGAACTCAAAACACATACGAACCAGTCATCTTTTTATGACAGGTTCAAAGTAGTTAACGGAGATGGGCTTTCACATGCCATTGTTGCCCATATATCAAAGGATGGACATTATTTTATTCATCCGGATATCAACCAGGTAAGGTCAATTACTGTCAGGGAAGCAGCGCGAATTCAGTCTTTTCCGGATGATTTTCTCATCGAAGGTTCACGCACATCAAAGTATGTTCAGATAGGGAATGCTGTACCTCCCCTTATGGCTGAAGGAATCGCAAAAGAAATTAAATTCATGTTGAATAATAATTAAAATCAACATAATTATTAAGGGATTTTAAAAACTAAAGCAACTATTATGGTGAGTTGTGGTTCTTATGTCGACGACAGATGAAGTCATCCCCTCTGCACGAAGGCTTGTCAGGTCACTTAGAGATATGGGGTATGACTTCACTACAGCAGTAGCAGATCTCGTTGATAATTCCCTGGAGGCGAATGCGACTGTTGTTTCAATAAATGTCGAGTTTGATGGGGACAACTCCTGGGTCAGGATAGCAGACAACGGTCGTGGAATGTTAGAGAATGAACTTATCGAGGCTATGCGTTACGGATCAGACCGAGAGTACAACGAACAAAGTCTTGGGAAATTTGGTCTTGGTCTTAAGACTGCTTCTATGAGTCAGTGTCAGAGGCTTACTGTAGCGAGTAGGACCGATCGGGAGCATACGGATATTGTAGCCCGATGCTGGGATTTTGAATATATCGAAAGTACTGATAAATGGGAAGTATTACGGATAGCACAGCAGGATCTCGATCAGGCAATACGGAAAGAACTGGAAAATACAACCGGAACAGTAGTTTTCTGGCAGAAATTGGACCGCATTCTTGGTTACAAACATCCATATGGTGAAAATGCCCGCAGAAGATTATCAACTATGTGCAGGGATCTCGAGATCCATCTTGCAATGGTTTTCCATAAATTTCTTGTTGGAGAGATCCCGGGAAAGCAGTTTAAGATCTACCTGAATGGAAATGAGGTGAAGGCCTGGGATCCATATGCCTGTACTGAACCAAAAACACAACACCTCTCCCCCATTTGCATTTCATGCGAATATGAAGACATTACAGCAGACATAATTCTTGAACCGTATATTCTGCCACCCCGGGATGATTTCTCTAGTCGTGATGCGTGGGAGAATGCCAGTGGTCCGAAAAAGTGGAATCAACAGCAGGGGTTCTATGTCTATCGCAACGGACGCATGATTCAGAGTGGTGGCTGGTCAAGGCTCCGTACTCCGGATGAACATACAAAACTCGCCAGAATTGGATTATCCTTTTCACCAGTTCTTGATGAAGCGTTTAAAATCAATGTTTCAAAAATGAGAGTGTATTTACCTGCCCAGATTCGTGACCAGGTAGAAAATGCGGTTGAACCTATTGTTCGTATGGCCAGAACAACTTATGATAATCCATCCAGATCCGGTCAAACAATTTCCCACATAGGAAACAGGCAAACGTCACAAATTCCTAATCAAAGAGAGAGCATAGTATCTCCACATCCAAATGAAGGAACGGTATCTGTTAATCCCTTAATAGGTTCCGGACAGGGACCGGTGACCGCACCATTTTCATATGTCGCTCCACAGGATTCGGAAAATATTACGGCATCAGTTACTCGCACAGAGGATCCAAACTCAAATCTGCAACTATGGACACTTGATCAAATAATGGAAAAAATCAGTGAAATTGCAGAACCAGAAGAGCTGCCTGTTATTACGAGAGTATTCCATCGTCTGCGCAGCAACTTGAGTCTGTATAGTTAGATAATAACAAAAATTGTGAGAAGTCAACTATGAATTATAATGAAGCTGCAGGAATTGTGAGAGTTCTTATTGACAGTGGCATTTCAAGAGACACTGCAGTCAATAATCCTGCCATCCCTGAACAATTCAGGGAACGAATCCGGGAAGAGCTTCAGGCTGAGGAAATAATCACGCTTGAACCTCCTCGAATAATTCTTGCAGAATCCGGACGAGACGAATGGCTTAGACAGATTGATCGTTCCGGTTGGTATTACTGGCCAACCTTACGCCAATATCTGCTTGTCACAAGGAAATGGCAGCTTCCAGCCATAAGATCTCTGGATACTGCTACAGATCAGATACTTGGGCAGCTCCCGGCACCATTAACCGAACAATTTGATATCCGGGGACTTGTGCTTGGATATGTTCAGAGTGGAAAAACAGCTAATTATACCTCACTTATTGCAAAAGGGGCGGATATCGGCTACCGGTTAATTATTGTCCTTTCAGGGATTGATAATGGGTTGCGTCTTCAGACCCAGACACGTCTTAAACGGGAGCTTGTTGGATACTCTGACCGGAGAGGGGGGGCAGTACCCCTTCCACCACTGGGAAGACAGTGGCACGAGTTCACAAGAGATATTTTCGATGGCGATTTTCGGCCAGGTTATGCAAATCATGCTGCACTACAGGGCTCTCAACCAGTCCTTTTGGTAATTAAAAAGAATGGTACGGTCCTTCGCAGATTATTAAGATGGCTGAGTAACGCGCCTGAGGAAGTCAGGAATACAATTCCGCTCCTCGTTATTGATGATGAAGCCGATCAGGCAAGTGTTGATACCAGGGGCACTTATCGTATAGAAGATCTCGCACCAGATGAGGAATATGAACAACCTTCGGTGATTAATAGATTAATCCGTCAACTTCTCCAGCAATTTAAAAAGACTGCATATGTGGCGTATACTGCAACACCATTTGCAAATATACTCATTCCCCATGATGCACTCGACCCAACTTATCAGAATGATCTTTTTCCGAAGGATTTCATAATAGACCTTCCAAAACCAGAGGGTTATTTTGGTGCCGAGGAACTTTTTGGTATTACTGATGCAGCCTGTGAAAATGAACCCTGTGGTCTGGATGTTGTCAGGGATGTGCCTGAAGAAGATCTAAATGCCATCGAAGAAGGATTAATTCCGCCATCTCTCGAATATTCGTTATTAGATTTTATTCTGGCCGGCGCAGCCAGGGCTCAAAGACTGGGCTCGGATTTTCCAGCGACCATGCTTATCCATGTCAGCAGGCGGATAACTGAACAAAATCGTCTTTCCGGACTGATTGGACAACGTTTTCAGGAAATACGTGATGAATGGAGGTATCAGAGGCTGCACGCAATACGAGAAACATTAATGCAAAGATGGGATAATGCATTCCGTCCTATCATCAGAACGAATCATCCCGATAAGGATGTCCCATTTGAAGCAATTGAACCATTTGTAGGACATTTTATTGAATCGGTAAATATTCGAACGATTAACAGCGCAACGGGAGAAATTCTTGATTACGAACGGGAACCGTATTTAAAGACAATCGCTATTGGGGGCGACCGTCTTTCGCGTGGTTTGACTCTTGAGGGCTTGTTAGTGAGTTATTTCGTCAGACATACATTAATGTACGATACTCTAATGCAAATGGGTCGATGGTTTGGATTTCGCCAGGGATATGAAGATCTTACTCGGATTTATGTAACTGATGAACTCGCGGGTTATTTCAGCGATTTGGCCATCGTTGAATATCAGTTGCGTGAAGATATTTCAATTTATGAGGATCAGGGACTCACACCATATACAATGGGCATGCGTATTTTACAGCATCCCGCATTGCAGGTGACCAGTCGATTAAAACGGCGGTTCACACAGGAAATTACAATTTCCCAAAGTTATTCCGGTAAAAGGGCACAGACATTTAAATTTCCATTAACAAAGCCCGATATTCTTGCAGTTCAGGAACGGGAAAATCTTGTCTTAGTCAGAAATTTTTTATCCACTATTGGTATACCGGAATGGACAAAAAAAGGTCCAGTTTGGAAGGGAGTTGCCTTTAATCATATAATCTCTTTTTTTGCCGGATTTAGATCAGATGTCGAATCAGGTCTTTTTTCATCTGATTTAATACGGGAATATATTCAAAGACAAACTGAACAGGACGAATTAATACGGTGGACTGTAACCGTTAGGATGAGGGAGTCCCCTCAACAAATGCTTGGTGAGGTGGATTGGGGTGTTCCTGGAGGCAGGATATGGCAGATAAGCCGTACACGTCTCGGAAATACCGAATCGTTAGGAGTAATAACAAACTCGGGTGATGAGGCCATCGGACTTTCACCTAATGAGTCTGAAAGAATGAATGAGTTTATGCAGCAGGGTCAAAAAATAGACAAAGCAGCAAGAAAAGCACGGTCTGCACAAGAGGGGCTGCTGCTTCTGTATCCAATTAGTAAATATTCTGGTCATGAACGAAATTTAGATGCCTTGGCGAATGGTAGTCCAAGAAAAGTCATATATGAAACTCCAGATGGATTACAATCATTTAATCTCATTGGCTTAGCAATTTCATTTCCAGAATCAGAAAATCCTCAACCGGTTGAAGCTTTCCTTGCTGGAACAGCCGGATGGAGGCCAGTTACATGAGTCCGGATATCTCAGATGTCTGGACTCAATTAGAGAGAAGTAATCCAGTTGGGGAGAAGATTAATGCAAAACTAGCTCTCCCGGATATCACAAAAAAATTTTTTTTTGCTGTTGACTCTGAAAGAAAACGTCACGTTCTTATTCATCTCTCCACAGATGAGACCGGGTATGATGATAGAAACAGCAGAGGTTTGGCGGTAATAACCCGTGAACTGCGCATACAAGACCGAGAATCAGAACGATATTTGGATATTGAATGCCGGGATTCAGCGGGATATCCCGCATTTGATATAATAGGACTAGAAATCGCCACAGAACTGGCAAGGGCACAACTCCCTTCTGCGGAAATTGTCCGGCGGGTTCTCTTCAGATGGAGAAGGTTTTGGGGACAGATTCCCCGTGAAATGTTATCCCGGGAGGAACTGCTGGGTCTTGTTGCAGAGATATGGTTTTTATCACACTGGTTAATACCTTCAATCGGGCCAATCGAGGCCATAAAAAGGTGGATGGGCCCACATGGGGCCCGTCATGATTTTGAATGGCCGGGGCAGTCAATTGAAGTTAAAGCAAGTTCATCATCGCGGGGACGTATTCACCATATCCATGGACTTGAACAACTAGAACCTCCAGAGGGAGGGGAATTATTCTTATTTAGCCTTTTAATTCATGTTGAAGGGGGAGGCGGTAATTCCCTGCCATTGCTGATTTCAGAGTGTCGAAATCTGCTTGATCCTGATGCAGAGGCGGTTATCAAATTTGAAACTGCACTGGTAAGAACAGGTTATTCTCCTGCCCATGACGACGAATACGGCAAAATTTTGTTTAGAATTAATGACGAGGCACTATTCCAGGTAGACGGTAATTTTCCCAGACTATTGGAAAACAGTATTGCTGGAGGAGTACCCTCAGGCATCGAACGTGTTGAATATGAAATTAATCTCAATAGTTACGGACATCTGATTGTAGCCAGATCTTATTCAGAGATCATTTTAAAATGAGGTAATCCTTACACCTTTGGGGAATTTTTGATTTGATGTCTTATCATTTCTACAATATGTTCCGGATTTTTTCTTACTTCATGTTCCCAGAAACGAAGCACATTCCATCCATCAGAAGTTAGTTTTTCATTAATTTTACAATCTCTGGTAACATTTTTGTTTATTTTTTCGAGCCAGAATTCGGTTCTTGTTTTTGGTATGATAAAACAATCTGGACATTTATGCCAGAAACAGCCGTCGATGAAAATAACCAGACGTTTTCTGATGAACACAATGTCAGGTTTACCGATAAGAGGGTAGTGTATTCTGTATCCTCTGATTCCCTTTGAATAAAGGAGTCTACGAATCACTATCTCTGGCGAGGTGTCTTTTCCTTTAATCCTGGACATGTTCAATTTTCTTTGTTCAGGAGTTAGAACGTCAGTCATTTTTCATGAGGATTGTAATTCAAATTATTATAATCCTTCATTCACTCAACATCACACAAAATCTTCGACATAAAAGTAAAAACAATAAGAATTCTATCCAATGCATCCATTTCAGTAATTAAAGCCATAATCTAACTTATTTTTACAAGTGGGGATAATATTTATAACATTTTTATATCCACCCTCCCTCCAGCCCTCAATTGAGGGCAGGAGTATCAGCAAAATGGCAGACTTTGTCACACAGACTGTAGTAAAGTCGGCAGTCAGGGAGCTTACGGCTCCGATTGTGGATGTTGCAACCTTTGCAGGGATTGTCCAGACCGTTCTCACGACCAATCCCTTCGGGTGCACCGCATACGAGACCTCGAGTGGCCCCATGCCGGCGATGGAGAAGACCCGGGAGAGCTATACTGCCCGGATCGTCTACCAAGACGACGATGCGACCACCACCGGTACCATTACCGCCCGTGCCCCCACTGTGGCCGGCTTCAACACCGTGAAGTCCGAGGTCCTCGGCGATGCCGAGATGACCGCCGCGATGGGAGGGGACCCGGCGAACGATCCCGAGTCCGAACGGTATTCGACCACCATCAAGTGCCACGATCCCAGCGGCGAGATCTACTATGTAGCCTTCGGCCGCGATGAGGTCCGCGTCACCTCCTACGAAGCGGACGCAATACTCGCCGTGATCGAGGCCTGGGCCGACACCGTGGCTGCACTGGCCTGAAGACCAACAATGAAAGTTCCCTTTCCAGGGAGGGAGGGGCCATGGATGAAGGATTCATGTTCCTCCTCGGTGTGTGTCTCGGGAGTCTGATGATGCTCTTTGCGATCGTCAGGATCATCATCGAGATGCATGACCGGATGGAGCTGAACCTGCGGAGACGGTGATTCTCTCACCGTCTCTCTTGCGGACCGCCCTCCCTGCGAGGTGATGTCATGGAACAAGAACTTGTCCAGATTTTTGAGCTGCTTGTGGCCCTCGTGGCGGCTATTGTCGCCTACTGGCAGCATAGGCAGAAAAACCAGGCGGTCGATGCCAAAGAAGAGGCTGTCGTTGAGAAAGAGATTGCCCAGGCTCAGCAGTGGGTCGCGGAATCGGAGAAGAACGATGTAGTCGCATACTTCGATCCATCCGATGAAACGGTGACCAAGCCTCCGGAGACGGTTCCGGCCAGGTCCTGGAAGATGAGCGATGAGACCAAGCGATGGGTGACCTTCAATCACAAGCCCGATGAGCAGGCTTCTCTCCTGAAGCAGATTGCCGAGGCAGAGGAGCAGAAGAAGTATAGTTACTTTATCTCAGTGCCCGGGAGTTTCTATGAGATTGAGTACGGGCTGCTGAAGGGAGGAGGGAGGGGGTGATCCCTCGCCCTTTTATATAGAGTCGTTAAAAAGAATATTTTTGAAGTCTGGAGTGATAAGCCATATTATCATAGAATGGAGGATATCGCTTTCCAGAAGCAATTTAATCATATCAATATGTGTTTCTTTTTGTTACTTCTAAAAAAGATACTTTTTTTAGGGTATAAACAATCATGACACTGGTGGTATTTTGGTGCATATAAACATTTAATAAAAATTTTGTAAGCCGAAGAGGATAGTTATGCCAATCATAGTTTCATATTTTACGAATGTTGGAACATCCTTACAATCAAATGAAGATAGTCTTGTTATCGATGACCATGTGATTTCTGGCATTTCTATGGATTCTCCTTTAACAGAAATGTTAGCAGAAAATTCTTTACATCTTTTCTGCATTGCAGATGGCATCGGTAGACATTCGTATGGAGATATTGCTGGAAAAATGGTTCTCGAATATATGAAAAATAAACGTCAGTTCATTCAGAATCAAGATGATGTAATCCAGACAATCAACGAAGCGAAAATATCTCTAAACGAATTCATCTCTAAAAATCCCACTTATTACAATTTTGGCACTACTATTGCAGGAATTTTGATAAATCAAACAAAATGTATTTTTTTTAACAGTGGAGATAGCAGGATTTATTCTCTAAACTGTGGTTTTTTTAAAAGAATAACCCATGATCATTCCCTCGTCGAGGCGTTATATTCTCAACGATTCATAACAGAAGATGAAATGAGGACCCATCCCCAAAAAAATGTTATCACATCAGCGATTTTAGGTGACTTGTCTCCTGAAAGGCCTGAAGTGTTTATCAAGGAATTTATACTTCAAGGAGATGACATTCTCTTTATATGTTCAGATGGGATATGGGAGACACTCTCATTAGATGAAATCGAAGAGATCTATAATAAAAATGGATTTAATGGATTTTCAAAGGGGATTTTTGACGCATGTATGAAAGGGAAAGCCAGGGATAATATCAGTATGATTGCTATCTATAATCATTCGAAGGAAGTGAGTTCATTATGAGCGGATATGAAGTGATTGCATCTCCCCCAAGTCCGGAGGAAATCTTACATAATGAACATCGATATATGTCACAAATATTTTCCGATAAAATTTCAAGCATCAAATACAACTATCAAGCCCCACTAAGGATTGAGCTTAATTGTGCAAAGGATATGGAAGAATTAAAAAATCTTGCTCAAAATATAATAAACTCATACGATATTGGCTGTGTTAGATCAAACAATCATTCTGCCATTTTAGATGGTAAAATTGAAGTATTCAATCTCTATGCCGATTGGGCGATTTCTAAACTTATCCTCGCGAAATCGTTTGCTTCAACCATTGAAAAAATAATGAATCAATTTCAGGATCCGGGATTTCATGAAATGATTTTGGAGAAGGAAATCCAAAATCTAAACACATATGGTCAGAATATTCTTAATTCAGCCATTCTTGATTGTAATAATTTATCACAATGTACAACATTCCTTGAGGAAGAACAACAAAAATTTGTTAATTATTCAAACAATGTTGTTGCGAAATTATCACTTCTGAATTCCCGGGAGATAGATACAGAGGGATTTCAGGAACATGTACCTGAACTTCCTCCTGAAACTGATAGATCAGGTAACTGTCAGAATCTGATCGAATCTATTCACTATTATTCTAATGAACTTTACAAGATAAACCCCGCTTTAGTTACACCATCAAAAAATCTCCTTGATGAGGTAGAATCCAGCAATACTTCATCTAATCGTCTTGAATTAATTAGGGATCATTTTAAACTAGCATATCTAACCGAACAAAAATCTTCAAACAAAACCAAAAATCGATATTATCCAATGATAGACACAATGATAAGAAAACTCTCTTCAATTCCCGAATCTTCATCATTGATACAAGAGGGAAATTCTCTAAAAGACAAATCTTCATTAGAAACAAATTCCTTTTTGGAATTTCAAAAAAAGTATCAGAATTTTGTGTATAAGCATGAAATGAAGGTCTGCGATAAGAACAGAATGGCGATTATCGCTAAAAATATCGCGGAAAAACTTATACAGAAGGGATATCGGGTCGCTTTACACGAACAGAATTCAGAATTATCAGATTTGATTCAGGCTGATGAAAGTATATATTTTGATACCAAATGGGATGGTTATCAGGTGATGTTGCGGCTTAACAAAAACGGAAAAATTGTTACGAGACTTGTCAATAACCGTGAAAAGACAGAAGTTTCAAGAGAGAAAGATATTGAAACCGGACATTCCTGGTGTAGAAAACTCGATGAAATTGTTAATTCTTTAAGAAATGAAGGGTACATCATCGATGAACAAATAAAAAAGTCGCCGGAGGAAGCGGACATTCTCTATCAACCCCGTCGCGACTCTCCTAAAAAGAAATCCAGGATTAATGCAGGAAGTAGTTTGAAAACCAATAAGTATCAAACGAAGCATAATTGAAAGATAAATATCTTATTTTATTTTATTTGAGAAAACAGGCGGAGTCTCTATGTCAGATGATAAACCGGATAAGACATTGATTGTCAATCCCGATATTACCCTCAAAGTGAATAGTGATATAAAACCCGTACTCCCAAAAGTCCATCCATTAAATTTTACTCATTTTAAAGATTATACAATTGTGTATTCTTACCCTGCCACAGGCGGGGAGGCTGATATTTTTCGAATTTCAAAGAATGATGCCGAATTTATACTAAAATTGTACCGCACGGGATGCGTTCCGAAAGAAGAAATTCTTCAAAAAATAAAAAAATTAAGCGAAGAACACCCGGAACACTTTATTCGATCGATTGATTACGGGATCGATTCTGACACAGGAAGATGGTATGAACTACTTGAATACGCTAAATATCAAACCTTAAAAGAAATAATTGATAAAAATGACGTTAAACAATTAAATTTCGAAAAAATACTGAGTGAAATTTTTTATTCGATAGAAACATTGCATCAACACAATATTATTCATCAGGATATTAAACCATCCAATATTCTCGTAAGGTCAATTGATCCAATTGACTTGGTATTGGCGGATTTTGGTGTGGCATCGTCCTTTACTGACGATGTACGACAAACATCTCTTGGAAAAGGGACAGCCCACTACCAGGCCCCTGAACAATTATCTGGAATCGTTAGCCCTAAAACAGATTACTGGGCATTAGGAATGATTCTGCTCGAAATTAAAAACGGAGAGCACCCATTCAAAGGATTCGATTTACAACATATCAAGTTCGCGATTGTCACTAAGGGGGTGGAAGTGCCATCTGAACTTCCTCAGAGAGATGCAATTTTGATTAAAGGTCTCCTGACACGAGATCCAAAGAATAGGTGGGGAGCTGAGAAAGTAAAGAAATGGATCAATGGCGATAATGACATTCCACTATTTTACGACTACAATCTTGGAAATCAACAGCCATATACCTTCCAAGGAAACAATTACTTTACACCGTCGGAATTGGTGGCGCAATTTATTAAAAATGAAAATAACTGGCAGGAAGCAAGAAAACATCTCGCAAGAGGATATTTACTCAAATGGTTTGAGGATATCAAAGATTTTGATCATGCCGTTCTTCTAAACGATTTTGGGAAGTTAAAAAATGTGGATGAACAGTTGTTCTCTGTGATATATTCAATCAACAACAAATTGCCTATTGTTGTATATGGGAAAACAATCGATTTGAATAACCTCTATATTTTCGCAGCAAATAGCATGAAAAATTCTGCGTCCTTAGGGGAATCGACCATTTTCAACGATTTAACGTCAGGAAAATTACTCTACTTCTCACAAATGTATGTTGAATTCACTCAAGATTCAAATCCGATTCATGAAGTGATCCAAAAATTAACAGGAATAAAACCTTCCCAAATATTTACAATATTAGAGATTCTCTTTAAACCAGATCTCTATTTGATTCCTGATGATATTGATTGCGCCAATCAAATTGATACCGTTACGAAACTTTCAAATATGGCTATTGGGCGATCATTTATCCCCATTTATAGAAAAGAGGACTTTAAAACCCTCGTAAATTCGTATATTTTACCCCCTGGGATGGAGGATTCAATTCAGAGATCTCTTTGGAGCACAAGGATCTTTGTTAAGACTCAGGAACTACAGGAAATGAATCTTCTAATCCCGCGAAACGACATCACCACAAATATGGACTCTCTAAAAAGGATACTGCCCGTATCTCTGGACGCCAATAAAGGAAACATTGCCCACGATGCTTTTAAAGAATATATTGAGATTGCCAAACAATTGAATTGGGGAATAAATACGAAATCATTGGATAAAATAAAGAAATTAAAGGATTTTAAGTTAGATGATGGCTTGAACCATTATTTGGACGCGTTACTATCGAAAAAAATCCCCTGGGAAGATCGTGATGTGACACTGGTCGACACTATTTTTACAAAATTCAACGCAGTTAAGAAGTTTGCATTCTTATTCTCAAAGCATTCAGTTAATTTATTCATTCTTGGGATTACCCTTTCAACACTATTTGGCGTACTTTTGAAAACGGGCATGGTATTAAATGAAATATTCAGCTTAGGCATGATTTATGATAAATTTGCTAGTGTTTTTGATATCCTTGTATTATGGTTGAGTTGGGCGCTCGCAATAGCTATCGCCCCAATAATTCTACTACCCATTATCCATGTGATTCTAAATATGAATAGTAACGGGTATAGGAAAACAGATAGGATACTTAAGGTTACAGTTCTTACCGCTTTTGCGGTTATCATCTTGAATTATTGGATATCATTCCTTTACAGCGTTATGCAAATACAGGCATTAAAAGATCCGTCCACGAGTCCTCTTCTCACTCAATATTTAACGGCATTGCCGTCGCCGCTATTTAATAATTTTTTTGATGTTATCGTCCCTGGGGGGATGATTGTTGTCTATGTCGCAACAATATTGGGATTGTTCCTGATATACAAGCCTAAACTTGAGACGTTCAGATCTTTGATCTCTATCACTCCCATAATTAATGAAAATGCAAGTTACATGGCGAGTGTGGTGAATAAAGCACAATTAGCCAATAAAATTCCTGAGTTGTTTTAAATGGAAAAATTTGAACCAAAATGGGCACAGGAGATAAAAAGATTCATCTCTATTGTTCCACAATTTACGATTTGGGGGAATATTTACGATGTGTACCCAAAACAGACAGAAAATTCATATGTTACTTTTCGAATTGAACAATATTTATCTGAACTATTGATAAACGAACGATTTCCAGCAGTGCTCCAATATTCCCCTCTTCAGGGATTTTCGTTATTAAAAGGTGATAGTAATAGTCTATATGATGTATCTTCATTGAAGTTTGATGAAAATTTGCAATTTCATTGTGACATCTCTGAAGCAAAGGATATACTTGACAAAATTATTACATCCCCAAACATTTCAGTCCCTGTAATCATCTCAATGGCTTCAAGATTACCGATACTGTTCCCTGATGACATTGATAGATTTTATATTTCCATGTTCACTCTTTGTCAAAAAGCCCAACAAAAAATGATGAGTGATGGTGTTTCTCGGTACAATAGCATATTCTGGCTATTAGATAAGGATAATGATATCCCCCCATGGTATATTATGGATAATCCGAAAGTAAAAAATATCCCGATACCAAAGCCAGATTCACCCACCAGAAAAATAATAATCGAATCAATTTCAAAACACATTTCTGGATTTTCAGACTTGGAACCTGAAAAACAGCAGGAATTCATATCAGTATTTATTGATACCACGAATGGTTTACATGTCGATGAAATTGTCTCTATTGTATCCCTTGCAATAAGGGAAAACATTCCATTTCAGGAAATCGCTGAAGCTGTCAGGAGATATAAAATCGGAATAATCGACAATCCGTGGATTAAAATTGATTTCAAGAAAATAAAAGACGCACAAAGGATCCTTTCTGAACGGGTAATTGGTCAAGAAAAAGCGATAAATAGCACGGTTGATACGCTTAAACGATCTATTTTTGATCTATCCGGATCACAATATTCAAGATTCTCAAATCGGCCTAAAGGAGTTCTATTCTTTGCGGGTCCAACGGGTGTTGGTAAAACTGAACTTGCCAAGGCAATTACAAAATTGATATTCGGTTCAGACACGAGCTACATTCGGTTTGATATGACTGAATTTAGAGAAGAAAATAGCGATCAACGATTAATTGGGGCACCCCCAGGTTATATTGGATATAATGTTGGGGGGCAGCTCACAAATGCAATAAAACAAAATCCATTTTCTGTAATTCTCTTTGATGAGATTGAAAAAGCAAATTCAAAAATTTTCGATATATTCATGCAAATATTGGACGATGGAAGACTTACTTCGGGTAATGGTGAGACCGTCTATTTTACTGAATCATTAATTATTTTTACCAGTAATGAAGGCGTATTCGATGAGAACCATCAGCCATTAATCGATCAAACCATGCCATATGAAAAAATAAAAAACAAGATGGAAGAAGCAATTAAAACCTATTTTATTAGTGAACTCAAGCGTCCAGAAATTCTCAACCGTATAGGTGAAAATATTATTGTATTTGATTTTATCCGACCTGAAGAAGCAACAAAGATTGTGGATAAAATGGTTGCATTGATACTAGAAAAACTCAAAGAAACACAGTCTATTACACTGACCATTGCACCAGAGATGATGCAGAAATTACAAATGCTTGCATGTCAGGACCTTTCTATGGGGGGCCGGGGGATCGGAAATCACCTGGATAAAATATTTTTAAATCCTCTCTCCCGGGCACTGTTTGAAGAAAAAGTAAATTCTGGAGATAATTTTTCACATTGTAACCATTATATTCTCAGCGATATTATTGAAAATGATCTGGACGACTGGAAGATCGTTCTCACAAAAAAAATATCATAATCTTCCCTCAAAAGGTCTATCATGAGTCTGAATAAGTTATGCCCAACATGTGGATTTACGAATCCTCCTGATGAAAATATATGCACTAAATGCAAGTGCTCAATTATGGGAATAATCCCCACAGAAGATGGTTCAAATATCATCAATACTAAAAACGAAAGTAAATCTGAGTTAGAAATCATCAATAAGTCAATAAATCAGGGTGCACCAAATATCGAACCAGAAAAAATTAAACTAGTGACTGAGGGAGGGGGTATCATTTATGCTGCTAATAACGACATCATTGGGCGAAGAGGAGTTGGGGGTGATGTACTTCAAAATCAAGCTGTTTCTAGACAGCATGCAATACTATTACAGTGTGACAATAAATGGTTCATTATCGACAATCACTCAAAGAGTGGAACATTTATTAATGGCGAAAGAATTGAATCTGATATGGAATATGAAATAAAACCAGGGGACATCATTTCATTGTCAGCTCTTGTAAATCTTTATGTACAATAATGTCTGGCCAATCCAAAGGAATTTTAGTACATTTTATTGGATACCCAATATCAGTGCTCGGTCCGGGAACCCGGGTAGGAATATGGCTTCAGGGATGCACTATCCGATGTAAAAATTGTCTTGCTCCTGAATCTTGGGATTTTGATCCAAAAAAATTTATTAACTTCAATGATATCAAAGAAAAATTGTATCACTACTCAAAGTATTCTCCTGATGGTATCACTATATCAGGAGGAGAACCCTTCGATCAGCCTGAGGCGTTGTTAACTCTTTTAAAAATTGTTAATGAATTGAGATATCCATCAATTATGGTATATTCCGGCTATTCGTTTGAATTTCTCCTAAAGATATACAGTGACCATCTCCATTTTATTGATATCCTTGTAACTGAACCTTTTGATTTCACACAAACTGATAAAAAAATTTGGCGGGGATCGGATAACCAAAAAATCCATCTTATTTCAGATCGTGCAAATGACTTATTCAATGAAATTGAACTGAATCAAATAGAATATCAGGATGAACGAGACCTTCAGATCTTTACTGTCTCAAATTCAATTTTTATTGCGGGTATTCCAAAAAGGTCTGATATTTACGATTATAAAGATATTTTGTAGTTAAATTTTAGGTGATTACTCAGTATAAGCCACGTGACTATATCCAACTAAGACTTGGATGATATCATCAAAAAGATCTCGGTCATGATGGTTATACCGGAACTCCAACTCTTTGAGATAGAGGGGGAATTTTTCCGCATCTACACCGCGGTATTTCAACAACCGTTCCTTCGCGAAAGACCAGAATCCCTCAATTCCATTGATGTACACTTTTATCCTGCCAGTTTTGCACAATTCTTCACTGCCATTGACAGCCTTTATTAAGGAATCACCAAATTTTAAAATATTAGATGTTTGTGATTGTGTAGGTGTTCTTTATCCTATTATAGACCCCATCACGATCGATCTGATTACGAGGCCGCTCCTCCTGTCCATTCGGTTCTCTCGGGCACCACCTTTTATTCTAGGGAGGTTTCCCCCTCTCATCACCTTCATGCTTCTTGCATTTATTGGTATTAATGATCTTAATTCTAACACAAAGGTTTTGGTTGAACATATCAGGAATAGAAATAGGGAATTACTGCCATATCTCTACTGGTGCATTTTCGTTTGCCTGTTTTAATATAATGAAGAACACATCCTCCATAACATAAGGGCAAATAATCACAATTCCTACATTGTTCATCACTGAAAGGATTTGCTTTGTGATACCATGTGACGACATTATTTGAATATAACTTTAATTCACCTGATCTTTCTATAAAGCCAATATTTGCTGTTTTATTTGACAAATCGTTGATACACTTCCAAATTGTGAGATCAGGTAAAATATAAAAAAAATTAGTTCCGCCATCTGATTCACAATGTTGATAATAATATGTGCTTTTTACCACTCCAAATCCATTATTATAAGCTGCGTCGTAAAATTTTTTCAATTCGAAAATTGTATTGATATTTGAATCATTAAATTGATGAGTCGTATAAATTGGTCTGAATATAATATTTATTCGTCTTTTCTCATTTTCGCTAAATAATGTAAAAATTGATGAAATATCATCAACATTCTGATTAAAGAGGTTTATTCGAAGAATAAATTGAGTAGTCAATTGATTTTTAAGTCCATATTGGACTGCAGTTAAAAAATTTTTAATAATCGTATCAAAAGTCTCATTATTATTATGTAAGGTGCGTAACCTATTGTGAGTTTCCTTATTCCCATCTAATGTAACTTGAATTGAAATGCAATTATATTGTAATAATCTGCTGGAGACCTCTTCATCCAGCAATACGCCGTTTGTTACTATATTGACACTCAATTTATAATTATATTCCGCACTTTGTTTTGTAAGATAATCTAAATATGAAAATAATTCATCTTTTCTTAATAATGGTTCTCCGCCAAATAAACTAATATGAACCTTTTTTTTATCACGAAAATTTTTATCTGCAAATTCTTTCAATACTTTAAAATAATCATCCTCTTCATGAATTTCATTTTTATACCCCGCTTCAAAACAGTACGGACATTTGCAATTGCATTTTAATGTTGGAACTAAAACAACATTAATTTCATCATTTCTGAAATAATTTGAATTGTACAAATATTCAATTATATTTATTTCATTAATATTCTCATTCAATAAAAAACCATTTTTTATCAAAATATCTTGGTATATATTATTATTATCAGAACATGCACTTTCATTTGTTATAATTTTTTTTACTATATCGATTTCATCTTCTTGAATTTTTAGACAGGCTCTACTCAATGTATTAAATAAAAAAAGGGAATTATTTTCATAAAAAAACTTATTGTATCTACTACTTTTATACATCGTCGGAATTTATCTTTAAATCGTATTGGAAAAAAGTACTTTAACAATTTCCTGTACAAGTACACGCATCTAAAAGTGATAATTCTACAGACAAAAGATCTAATGTTTCTGTACTAATTTGGGCTTCATTAACTACTTCCATCAGTTCACATCCGAATGTAAATCACAAATCTGTTTAGTATAGAATCAATTCTTTTTTCTTCTTCATTTTACTTAAATATTTTGAATTTTGATTAATGATTGTGTGCAATCCATATCGGACCTTTATTTATGGAGGGTTTATAGAATCATTTGGATTACCAGGAAATTAGTAAGCTCATTTCTGATGACCGATTCTCTATTCTTCTTATCATACTTAAAGCGAAAGCAGGTTAACCAATAAGGTTATTCACATTCCTTCCACCTGATATAGTGTGGAGTTAAAAAAAGATTGGATTAGTCAGGTTTTATTAGTTATTTAAATTCAATTATCTCCTGACCGCCAAAATTTCTCATAATCTCGATATAATTCTTAAAAGCCTCGCATGATTCTTTCACATTTTTTTCATATTCAAGAATTTCCCCAATATCACTACAGGAGAATGTTTGCCCGTTTATCAGATTATCAATTGTAAGAACAATAGAAAGTGCTTTACCGGTTAAAGGTATTTTCACATCTTTTTTAAGAAGGATCTCTTTCTCAGCCTTATATTTTTTTACCAATTCAATTTCTTCAGAGGTAAGTTCTGTTCGCACTTTCATTTCAAATTTTGTTCCCCCAAGGAGACCCTTTGCCTGATCTTTGTTAATAAATAATTTCATACACTCGCCTCGTTCTCCATTATAGAATCACAATGCTTTACTCAAGATGTTGAATTTGAAATCGTTTTAGGTGATACGAAAATTCTCCAATTGTTATCTTTTCCCTCCCATTTTTTCTTTGCATAATCCACAAATCCCGTCATGAATATGATTATTGCAGAAATATCGGTTACAAATTCTACATTTTCCACCATATGTTCCCCCAAAAATACCAGTAGTCAAGTTATTTCCACAAATAAAACATTGATTTTCCGCCATTATTATCATCTAACTTTTTGTTACCACCATTAAAAATATTTTCATTTTTAATGTTGCGATTTATAAATTCAAATTGGTCTTCTTTTTAAGAATGAACAGGAATAAACTATTATTCGGCCATCGGAACAAAAATCAGATCTTGATGTATTCACCCATTCAAAAATTGTGAACTACTAAATCTACGAACCGTGTTTATATCAACAATATCCTTCGGATAAATCTTGTTCAATGACTAGCCAAGACAACTGAAATTTTTAGAAAGAACTAGAAGGAGATGAATCCTATTTCGATAAGATGTGGAAAATTAAGTGTAAAAAATGTACAGGAAGCAAGGCAGTCCTTAATAAACACTTGGAGAGAGCGAGGATAGTCTTGGTGATTATTCTCGCTGCACGCCAGGGCAGGAGAAAATCCCCCACTCATCCGCATGCCTCCATCACCTTCACCGGGTCATAGAGAAGAGTAATCTCCTGGATTTTCTTTAAGTGTCCCACGGTTCTTTCACTCACGTGAATCAGCCGCATCTCGTGGAATTTCCTGATCCATTGGTGAAATTTGACAGGGGTGATATCCATCTGTACCAGCGCTGATTCGTAGAGCATATCCGAAGTAAGAGGGGAGTCCGGGTCCTCTGTTATCAGGGTTACAAGATGGGTAAGTAGGCCTAACTCGGGAGCGGCCAGGCTCAGGACCAGGGGGTCCAGGTGCATGTCCTTTGAGTCTCTATTCGCGGATTTTACATGCTCACTGCTGACCTCCATAGATCCTTCCTGGTCTGCATACAGAGCGGCTGTCCGGAGAAGATCAAGCCCCACGCGGAGATCTCCACAGGACATGGTCCGGTCAACAATGAGGTTTAGTATCTCATCGGATAGTGCTCCAGGGTGGAAGGCATTACGAATCCGGTCCTGCAGAATGCCATGGACTTCATCCCGGGTATACAGCGGGAAGTTGATCTCCATCGGCCTGAACACTGATATCATGTCTGGGTCAAGTTCCCGGGAAAAGTCTGTTTCAAGGTTGTTGACCGTCCCAATGACTCCTGCCTTCGTGCCGGGATACGTTTCCTGAGTGAGGAGAAGGAACGAGAGTACGGAATTGAGTACTTTGTCGGGCAGCAGGTAATTCGCATCCTCGAGACAGACAACGAGAACCACGTTTCGTTCCATCATAGCCTTCCCAATCTTATGATGTATCTGTTGGCTGGCATATTCCGAAATGGAAGGGGAGTTCCCAAACATCTGGAGATGAATCTTCGATAAAATGTCGAAGAGGGTCTTGTCAATCCGACAGTTCACATAGACGGGGATGATCCTTTTCGTGGCTTCTTCCACTTCTGCAAAGATTCGCTTGACGCTGGTGGTCTTCCCGGTCCCAGGCAAGCCTCGCAGGATGGTATTGACCGGCTTGGCACCGTGGAGGGCTGGGCCCAGGCAACATGCCAGGTCTTTCATCTGGGCATCCCGGTAGTTGAATTGTTCCGGGAGATGGTCGAATTCGAGCACATCACTGTCCCGGAATATCGTATGGTCCGATATGGATAGATACGGTGGCATGACCCTGAGGTTACCGTAGGGGTATTTGAAGAAGCACTGGGGGGAAGGTGAAAGTGTGGTTGAGGGGAGAATATTGCATGGAATTTCGCCACTATTCCGAATCGAAAAAAGGAATTATCAAAAATACATCCAGTTTGTAGAATAACGTTCCTGATATGAGTTGTCAGATAATATCCCGTTGGCTGAGTTAAATTGAGACCGTGCATCTGCGAGATATTTTTTTGCAGTGCTAATTTGTTTATCAGGGGAATTCACTTCAGGATCCAAAAGAAGCCCCCAGGCAGCGCTATATATTGAAAATGCTGCTTTTTGTAAATTTGATTTGCCTGAAAGATACTCCTGTTGTGCTGAATATAAATTGGGAGATACTTTCCCTCGCCATAAGGTTTTATCATCTACACAGTTTCCGACAACATCTTTGACAGTATCATCACATTCTTTGTCAGTTTGAAGAAGTCCGCTAGCATAAACCATTGCGGATTGGTAATCTCCCCTATAATAAAAGTCCCTCATTTTAATCCATTTTTGAGAATCTAAATTATGAAGAGAGACCGATTCCTTAAGGAAATATTCATCCTGATAGATAGGTTTTTGAGTTGATGTTGGTTGTATTGTCATACTTTCCTGAACGGTACCAGGAAATCCTAAGTATTTCGCGTTAATTGAGGGTGCTGATACTTGTTGCCCTAAAACTGTTTCATAATTTTCTACTCCGTTGACTGTTCCCCAAAATTCCACAACATCTTCTTCAAGAAATCTTTGGCCTGAATACCAAACTAAAATCACACTATTTGGATATTTAGCGTCAAATACTGCAATTCTGAAAAGGAAAAAATTATTTCCATATGAAATCATTTGGATGATCTTTCCTTGGAAATGAACTTTTTTACCAATATATTGTTCATTATTTCTGAAAAGATCATCATATGAAACAGATATTGAATCTTTGATGTATTCAGATTGGGTTATTTCTTGAATTGTTACTTTTGGTGTAATTGTAGTAGTAGTATACTTTTTTTCGGTCGTGGATTGGGTTGATTGGTTGACACACCCCATACATCCAATGATTATAAAAAAAACTAGAATAATGGGAAATATATCTTTTAACCACATAGAATGTGATATTACCAACACTCAAATAATAATTATCGTTTTCTTTAAAATTTTTATTTTGTACTCTCTTTTTCCCCACTCCCCCGCCCTTGCATCACGCCGGGGGGTAGGCGAGTATCCCCCTCTCCATAACCCGATAAAGTATATGGTTGATGGGGATGACGGCGCCTTACCATGCTCGTTTCGGTCATCTGGCCGCTCCTCGTCATAGTCCGGTTCTCCCGGGCACCTCCGCACACAGCGTAGGGCTGTTTCTGACGGTGTCCAGGGGCTGTGATGGTGGCCATGCACGCTCGCTGTCGCTCACATCGCATCGCCTGTTCCCTCCCAATCCTCGCACCATGCTTTGCATTGGTTTAATCCATTTAAGCCAATCAATATTCCAAAAGTATATGGTAATTAATTAAGTATATTTGGTAGAGGGGCATCCATTGTGATTTTTTCGCGTATTGGACTAGGAATTTGTATTGCTTTTTTAATTGTCTGTTTTAATTTCGTTACAGCCATAGATATTGTTGCACCAACTACAATTACAAATCCTGGCTACTATCGACTCACCAATGACGTTGTGAATTATACTGGGAACAGTTGTATTTTAATACAAGCATCAGATGTCACATTAGATGGGAATGGTCATACAATAGCAGGAATACCGGATGATGATGGAGACATAAGTCGTGCGATAATGGGTGTTTGGGGACGGAGTATAAACATTACCATAAAAAACCTTAAAGTGACGAATTTTTCTATGGGGATATATGCTGATGTGAGCAATCCGATAGTTATTGAAAATTGTCAGTTTTCAAATAATGACGATAGTATTTTCTTAAATCATCCTGTAAAAGCCACAATTGTCGGTAATTTAATCACAAATAGTGATCAAGGGGTATTTATATGGGATGGACATCCAAACGGAATTTATTTTGTAAAAAATAATGTGATTGAAAATAACAAATACGGGATTAGAGGAGGAAATCTATTAGCACCGTTTAATATTGAAAATAATCAACTATCGGATAATGTTAAAGCAATATCGATTTACTCAACTAGTGGCCTTATTACTTCAAATATTATAAAAAATAATGAAAAAGGATTAGAATTACATGAAGGCTCAAATAATTTAATTTACAATAATCTATTTGATGATTCTCCCGTTTCTGGTATATGGTCGAGATGGAATATATCAAAAACATATGGAAAAAATATACTAGGCGGAAATTATCTAGGAGGAAATGCCTACTATCAATCTAATGGTAATGGGTTCTCTCAAATATGCTCTGATGATAATAATGATGGCATATGTGATACAAGCGTTCCAATAACTCAAGGTAGTGATAATAGTATCAATTATGATTTTTTGCCGTTAACAACCAAGCCCCTTCTAGCGAATTTTTCTGTTTCGATTACATCAGGCGTTGCACCATTGACTGTGCAATTCCAAGACACCTCACAAGGTAATCCTATAGAATGGCGATGGGACGTCAATGGTGATGGCTTTCAGGACTATTCTTTAAAAAATTTTGAGCATACTTACACTACTCCAGGGCATTACACTGTTACTTTATCAATAACAAATCACGAAGAATCGAAGACAATATCGAGACCGAATTACATAAATATTCAATCCAAGCAACCGAGTAACTTAGTGATCGATCTCCATACAGGGTGGAACTTTATTTCAACTCCTGGTGATCTCAATGAAGGTCATCGAACATCAAATGAAATTTTTTCAGGCGTTAATACCAGCGGTCATTCGATTTTCCGCTTTGACGGACAAACCCAATCATGGAACCAGGTAAGCCTAAATGATGAAATTCGACCGTTACAAGGAATATGGATATACTCTGCAACACCAAATCAAATCTCTCTTTCATTCAATAACGAGCAATCGATTTCTCCGGGTGCCCTATTACATCAGGGATGGAATGCAATTGGATTCACCCATATGGACTCTGTTCCTGCAAGAGATGCATTATTTTCTATTAAAAATTCATGGGTTCAATTGATTGGATTTAATGGAATGTCTCAATACTACGAGACATCGATTGTTAATACTGGGTCAGGGATCCACAGTGATATGAATCACATATATCCAGGTAAAGGATATTGGCTGTATATGAATGCAGAAGGAACCCTCATATGATTGATTTTGAATGTCTAATTAGTGATTGAAATAAGATAAAAAACGAAGTGGGATCTTCTTAAAGATCTTTCCATCGATTTATTGAAACCATTTCTTCATAAGTCAATTCACGACCATCAGGGAGATGTAATTTAAAATCAATAATAAAACCGTAAACTCCATAATAGTCTTTATACGTGCGAATATTCTCAAAATTAACATTGTCTAAACTAATAACAGATTTTTGATTTGGACTCTCTGTGATAATAATTCGTCCGCTGTAGAGATGATCTGTCTTATATTTTGGCATAATATCTCCCTTTTCTGTATAAGAATTTCGAATTTCAATATCCATAGGAAGATTAATATCAGAAACTTTGAGGGTATTGCCTTGGGAATCCTTTAAAATTGGATTTATGATGATGCTATCTTGGTTTTTATCATTGTTTGAATCATAACCTCTTGAAAACGTTTGGAAATAATTTACTTTGCTAGAAATATCGTTGGCATTAACAGATTTTTCTGAATTTTTAGAAGTAGATGTACAGCCTACGGAAAACACTAATAATAAAATTATTAACGCTGTAAGATAAGCAAATTTTAATCTCATGTTTTCATATTCATTAAAAAAATAATAAAAATGTTTGTTTTTGCGGTTTTTCTCGGTTTATTGTGATTTTAATTTATCTCGATTTACCCCACTCCCCCGCCCTTGCCTCGCGCCGGGGGATAGGCGAGTATCCCCCTCTCTCTGCACCCTTCGGGACGTGCTCCTCCTCTCCCAAGCGAGAGGCAGTCGTTATGATATTCCCATTCGGGCAGAGAGGTGGATCGGGGAGCAGCGAGGAAACACCCGGTTACCGAGCGAAGCGAGGTCGCGGTGCTGACGAGCGTCAGAGGGCCACGGAGCAGGAAGTGGGCGGGAAAGGACCGCTTCGGAACGAGCGGAAGCGAGTCGTGGCGGTCCAGGAGGGAGGCGGCTGGCGGGAAACCCATGAAAAAGAGATTCCTGCAATGGTAAAAGGTGATAAACAGAGCAATCCCATTAGTTATCGACCGGGCTGCAGCCGGTGCCTGTCGATACCATTGGTTGTGCTTTGATGTTGGGGCACTGGGAATCCCCGGTCACACCTGGTTTTCATCAATGAATTGTTGGAGATGTTCTTCGCTGATTCGATATTCCCGGCCTATTTTCAGGGCCTTGATCTGTTTCCGGGCGATCATATCGCGGACTGTCTTTGCCTTTACTTTGAGGATCTCGGCGACCTCATCCGTCGTGTAAAAAGTGGGTGCAGGGGACATTACCCCGCCTCCATAGAGTGCCACATTCATTTTCTCAATCTTCGCCTGGGAGCATAATGGTGACGACAGGCTCCCCTTCGTCCCCCGGACCACATACCGCCCGGAGGGTCGCGGGTCTTGTGTTCGGTAATCACGCTTCCGTCCCGGGTCTCCTCACAGAGCAGGAATGTGCACTGAAAATGAACCGTTGATCGGTGCTGGCCACGGGAGGTCCGGGCAGTACACCCGCACATCCAGAGAAGGTCCCAGGTTCTCCCCTCGATACTCTGGCCTGGCATCTCATCCAGATTCCCCGGGTCGATGAGGTCCCATACAGAGGCGGTTACCGCCACCGGGACCGTAAATCCTGATTCCTGACAGATGCCGGCAGGGAGATCCACGAGAACCCCATCCTGGATGGCATCCGCCCGGGTATATGCAGAGATCACCGGACCGAAAAAGGCGGTAAGGGATTCGTCCTGATCCACCTAATCCACCCCCCCGAATACCTGGTCCTCGAGCCACTGGGCTATCTCCAGCTCACGGAAATACTCTTCTGCTTCGGCTCTCTGTCGTGCTACCATTGCAGCCATTAGATCGTCGTTCACGTCCTCTAGGGTCCGGCCGCTCTGGTGGGCGAGGGACACCCCCGCCCGGGCCATGGTAAGGATGACCTGCTCATAAGTCGCCATGCTCACACCTCGATCCGGTCGATAATTCCCAGATGCTCCGGCTTGCAACCTGCAGGACCGGTGATCCGAAAGAGGCGGCCACTCTTGATCATATGGGTGAGCTCATACCCCTGTGCAATGATGCCAAATCCCGCACCGAACCGGGTAAGGCAGCCGGGGAGGGTGTGAATCCCCCCGCTGGCCATCGTGATCTTCATGCCTTCGCCTCCTGTCCTGGCAGCGGATCATAGTACCAGGAGATAGCATTCTCCCGCTCTGCCTCTGCCCGGCAGGTTTCCCACCCGTATTTGTTCACCCGGCACCGGTAACCTCCAACAATGTCGTCAGCCCGGGTCCTGAGGTCCTGGGCGGTTGACATCATGACGCTGGCCTGATGTTCGAGTTCAACAGCCCGCTCCTGTAGGCAGCTGATTCGCTGCAGGTCCTTGAGAGGAATGGCATCATACACACTCTTCTGGGAGCTCATGATGCCACCTCTGCAACTGCTGGAGAAGAGAGAGGGAGGGGACCGCCGGAGATCTCTCTCATGATGGAGACGTTGGCATATTTCCGATCGCCAGTGATGATTCCCTTCACCTGGGCGAGAGGTGAGATGTACTTCAGGCCGTTGATCATGTACATCACTGCCTTGCCTGACCGGGTGATCCATGCCCTCCCGACAGGTTCAGCATCGCCCGCGGTCTTCATCACGTCGCTGATGTCGAAGATGTCCACCGGGGAGTGGTCCATCAGCAGGGATACATCAGACTTCGCGATGACTGCCTGCATGGTCTTGATATCAATCCTCATCGAGCCGGCGAAGAGTCGCGCAGCCCCGATGTGCTCAAAGATGGTTTGGTTGTGCATCGGTGTTGTCACCACATACTACTAGGTCATGAGAGGTTATATAGTGATACCAAGCACCGTGAAAGTGTATCAAAGTGCATGAAATTACATAATAACAGAGCAGGAAAATGTCCGGCGACCCTCCGGGCATCGCCCACGACTCGCTCCCGCTCGTTTCGAGGGCTCGCCCTGCGGGGAAGTTGTCCGGGACTCTCGACCGCTTCGCTCCGGCGACGCCCTCACTTCGTTCGGTGGCGGCCTTCGCTTCGCTGGTGATGGTTGATCTGGTCACGATGACGACCGTCAGGATTGACTCTCCCGGCCGGCTACTCCGCTCTCGCTCCGCTTCGCCGTCCGGCAGGTCAACCGGTCGGTCTATGAAATTCCGGGTACACCGATTCTGGCCCGAAGGGCATCCCTCATGATCACTGCCTCTCCTGTGGGAGAGGAGGAGGCCGTTCCGAAGGATGAGGAGCGTGGGGCCGTAGCAGTGCCGGTCCCGGAAGCGACGAGAGGCTGGGGGAATGGGTGGCTATAGCGGCCCGAGCGAGCGCCGGACACGACACGCATCAGCGGGTCGTCGTGCGGTCGCGAGTCACTGAGCGTCTTAATGTGTACGGGATTCAGCGACGAGCACGATGCGGAGCATGGTGCGAGGAGCGGGAGGGAGCAGCTGCCGGTGAGGAGTGAAGCGACGAAATCCGGGAGCGTCATCTCCCTGGAATCAGAAGAAAATGCAGGGCAATGATGCGAACGGCGTGGAATGGAAGAGCACCGGACGACAGGAGGAGCGGATGGAGTGGAACAGAGTGAGCATGCTTGCCCGTCTGTAATTGATGGAACTCATCTGCGCGTTTGATGGTTTCAGGAAAAAGTTGATATGATCTGACATCAATCTGAGAAGTGCGGAATTCTTTTCTCGATTGCGAAAAGGACTTCGGGAATCAGACATTTTGCCGGGCGTCCCTTCCCTCGCAT
>Ga0302253_1000429_pt1 | contig 35666 bp, 22 predicted proteins | sample AAG_RA_Trp_MG_FD_193537 | JGI IMG/M metagenome (GOLD analysis project Ga0302253, IMG submission 193537) | Enriched activated sludge microbial communities from anaerobic digester in WTTP, New Holstein, Wisconsin, United States - AAG_RA_Trp | ecosystem: Engineered > Bioreactor > Anaerobic >...
CCCGGGTCTGGTTGACGTCCGCTCGGGTTGAACCAGATCGAGAACAGACCGAAGCGATCCGGAGCGAAGACATCCTGGGAGAGCGAGTCACCGATCATGGCGATCCGGGACAGCGGCACTCCCAGGGTCGATTCGACGATTTCCCAGAAGCCGGGATGATCCTTGCGGTATCCCAGTTCAGTCGCACAGAAAATGTGAGCGAAATAGCGATCCAAAGCCACACGCGACAAGGCGAGTTGAATCATGGAACGAGTCGATACACTGGCGTTGGTGGCGATGCACAGAGGGATTCTTCCATGAAGATACTCAAGCGTCTCGGTCGCCCCGTCCATCGCCCTCACGGAAGGCCAGTGCGCCATCGGGAGATCGTCCGGACCTTCCTCGCTCATCAATGTGCCGCCCCAGTCGAAACAAACTGCCTGCAGCGTTGCTTCAGATTGCATCGTTATTTATTTTCCGGACCCGATTTCAGCAGAAGGAATCAATCCGATTCCATGCTGGTTTTCCAGACCTTCCAGACGTTTCCGACCAGATCCGGTCCGGGCCTGAGCGTCAGTTTTCCGGGTTTCCAACCGGATGGTGTCGCTTCGGTCCCCTTGCTGTTCCGCACATGCTGATAGGCCTGAATCTGACGGATCGTTTCCGAGACATTGCGTCCGACAGGAGGCGTCAGGACCTCGAATGCCTGGACGATCCCGTCCGGATCGATGATGAATCGGCCGCGGTTTTCGACACCCGCAACATCATCGTAAATACCATAGACCGTCCCGATTTTACCGCCGCCATCGGACAGCATCGGGAATGGAACGCCGCCCTCGACCATTTTGGAGATTTCGTGATCGTTCCACATTTTGTGGACAAACATGCTGTCGACACTGACACTGAGAACATCAACACCGAGTTTCTGGAATGCATGATATTGATCGGCGACCGCCGATATTTCGGTCGCTCAGACGAATGTGAAGTCACCGGGATAGAAGCAGAGCACGACCCATTTCCCGAGATGATCGGACAGTTTTTCCGTTGTGAATCCGCCCTTGAAATAGGCCGGAGCCGCAAAATCCGGAGCCGGTTTTCCAACTTGAATCATTTTTCGTTCCTCCTTGAACACGGGTTGAGGTTGATCTGATTGCTTCGGGGTTGGTGGAGCTGCCACCTCAGCCGAAGGGCGGGTACATCCTGCCTTGACAGGTTCTCCCATATCCGTTCTCCTTCCCCGACACCACACGCATGGTCGCTGCGATGCCGATTTACATGGCCGATTCAACGGCTATCTTCAAAACGACCTTATCAATTCTATCCGACGAGATCAAAGGCAGGTGCGCATCTTCCGGGAAAAAGATTGTAAACATATTGGGTTGCACAGGAATCCAGACATCCGGCAGGTCCTCGAAAAATTCGATATCCCGGACAGGATCGTACTCCCCGGACGGACGGAGACATCCTTCACGCGATTTCCAGCCCATGGTATCGATTCCTTTCAATATGAACTGGATATCGATGTATTTCCTGTGTGCTTCCAACAGCGCTCCCTCGCGTGAACGGCCTTCCCCCCGGGAAATACTCGCGTACAAACCGTCACCATCGATTGCGTGCCGGCCCTCCGGAATCCGGCACAACGGCTCTGTGCGCAGAAACTCGAAGGCCAGCGGGAACAATCGATGTAACGCGTGGTAGCGATGGGCATTGCCGAGAAAATCCAGGATCATGTCATTCACTTTCTTACATTCACGCAACCGAGTTCCGATTCTGATTCATTGAGTAGTTCGAGTATTCTGGAGACCGTCTTCCAATTCCGATCCGTCAGTGTCACTCCGATTGCCTTTTCAGCGCCTGACGCAAGTTTCGATCGTCCGCCCCCTTCCGGTGCATCGAGATAGAAAGCTTGATCGGTCAGACAGAAACGCTCTGAGGCAGACCGGAGAGATTCGAGTTTTCGAAGATGGGGATCGGGAGGAGGGCTCGACAAAAAGGCAATGTGCAATCCATCGGATGGCGAGAACGGATTATTCCGGATGATGGCCCTGAACCGGTCCGGTTCGATGAGCAGAACATGAGGCTCGAAGGAGAAACGGGAGCGGATCGAATCGGTAATCCGTTGTTCGAGACCGGGACGAATCGTGTCCGGAATCCTGAAAACTGTATTGCCGCTCTGGATATATGTCCGCACGTGGCTCGCACCGACGGATTCGAGGAGTGCGACGAGATCCTTCATCGGAAGAGCGTTCTTTCCTCCGACATTGATCCCTCTGAGAAGGCCGATGAGGAGTGTCATTCCGAATTCCCCAAGATCGAACGCTGCAGGTAAACAACATCGAAACTCCGCCCGAGCTTCCAGCCGATTTTCGGGAATCGGCCGCATTCGACAAATCCGTTTTTCAAATGAAACCGGATACTGCCGTCATTCAATGAAGACACACTCGCAAGAATGCTTGTGATCCCCGTTCCGCGGGCTTTTTCAACGAGATCATCGAGCATGAGCCGGCCGATCCCCGCTCCGGTGCAGTCGTGCCGGATAAAGTAAGAGATCTCGACTGTTTTCCTGAACGATGCAATCGAGCTGTAAGGTCGCAGCATGGCGAAGCCGAGAACCTGACCGGTCTCGTCCCGAGCCGCGATCGCGGGATATCCCGCGCTCAGTTTCAGCAACCCATCATAGGCTTCATATGGCAAAGGCAGTTCGGGATAAGCGGCAAAACCGTTTTCAACATAGTAGTTGAAGATATCGATGACGGGTTTCCGGTCATCCGATGACAGCGCGGAAAGAGTCACTTTCATGTATCCCTCCTCTAAGATGGTCGATCAGGCCGTATTGGATGCGTGATCTGTGTTACAGCCAACGCCGGACTTCCCTGGAGTATCTCGTGTATTCCTCACCGAAAACCGACAGAAGATACGACTCCTCACGACGGATAACCTGAGAATAGACCAGCACCATCACGATTGGAAGCAAAACGAGCGACGCTGCACTGCGGCCGATGACCGCAATCCCCGCGTATATGAATACCAACCCCAGATAAGCGGGATTCCGGGAAACCCGGTACACACCGGAAGACACCAGACAGGTCGTCCGCTTCATCGGATCGATCGCCGTTCCGGTTCGATACAACGTCCACAGAGCAAGACCGGTCAGAGTCATTCCCACAACGATCAGGATCATGCCAGGGAACTTGAATGATGACGGCAGTCTGGGAATGAAATCCGAAACCAGGTCATGCCCGAATCCGATCAGCAGTCCGAGGAGATAGTAGAGAGCAGGCGCGATGACCACATGGGCAGATTCCGGAGTCTTTCCCGTCATCGGAAACCCTCAGGAAACCATGCCATTGCGAGATCATCGATGTACTCCCCATCCAGCGTCCGGATGCGTTTTTTCAGGATGCCCTCGACAACAAATCCGAACTTTCGGTACAGGGCGATCGCAGCCGTATTGGTCGATCTGACGAGCAACTCGATCTTCTGCACATCGGTATTGTCCCGCGCCCATCCCAGAGCGTGGGACATGAGGGCACAACCGACGCCGCGGCCGGTCTTTCCCGGGTGAACGACGATGGTCAGTTTGAACACGTGCGCATTCGCCTGCATGAGCATGGGATCAAGAAAAAGGTGCCCGAATAGCTCACCATTATTCTCGGCAACCCAATAGCATCCAATCGAGGCAAGTAGTCGTATCTTCGAGATGAAAGCGTCGAGAGGAATCTCATGGGGGTGTCCCACAAGCAATCCCGGACAGGCAGATGTCGCCCATTCCGCGGTCGCGATGCGACTCGCATCCTGTTCTCCTGCCACCCGGATCAGCATGGCCTCACTTCGCCTGTTTTCTGAGAACCACCTGATACGAGTAGATTCGGTCGGCTCCTGCGTTTTCAAAGATGTTTTCCACCACCGGTTCCTCTATGTCGAAATCAAACTCATTCCCTTTGTACAGCATTTTCTCGGGAGTCAGCCCACTTCCGTCCGCCACAAGCATGAAATCTGCCGGCGTGTAGCATCGGATGGACTGTGTTGCCGTGGATGCCTTGTCTTCTCTGGGCTCCCAGATATCGATCCATCGGTTTTTTACCGGATCGTAGAATGAGTAATCCGTCATGGCCACCGAACCGGGCACATGCTCCAACCTGTCGAGTTCCCTCCGGGTTCCGCTCGCCTGAATCGGACCGATCGGGTGATACACATCCATGATCATAACGCCCCCCGGAATCAGCCATTGATCGCTGATGCGCCTGAGAAGCGCTTTTTGATCCCGGTCCGATCCCAGTCCGAAAGTCTCGAACATACAGACGATCGGGAAAGATTCAGAGATATTGACCGTCAGGAAATCGCCCTCTAAGCACCTTAACCCGGGTCTTTGTATTGCGAGATGCCGAAGCGAGCCGATGTTGCCCGGGCAAAGATCGACAGCCAGAACGGAGTATCCTTGATCGCACAGAAACGCAGCGGTTTCTCCGGGACCAGCACCGAGTTCCAGAATTCGCTTCTCGCAATTCCCCGCATAGCGGATGATCAGGTCAAGACGATTCTTGAGATTTTCGCCGTCATACCAGCTGACGCCCCACCATCTGATTGCTTTTTCATAAAACGATCGGATCCGGTCGTGATCCTGCGTCAGGTGTTTCATAGACATCATCTCATCTTTCGGTTAAGCCTACGCCAATCTCATTAACACACATTCATCCTAATGATACGACAGCTTCAGAAGCAGGTCCATTGAACGTTTTTAGTTATTTGTTTAACATGATATTGATGTCAGGCATACTTCATCCAGGAAAGCGTTCTGAAGATAAGGGATATAAATCTTCGGGCAAGACGTCGTGTGATCGTACCGAGGAAGCCGGTGTTATTCGGAAGCACACGCCCATCGCATCGCGTCTCACTCAATCTGATGGAAGTTTGAAGACATGGGAACCTGGTCTGGAGATACTCGATGGGTACCGAGTTCAATCGATTCTCGGAAAAGGTGGAATGGGCATCGTGTATCTCGTGGAGATGCCCTTGCGCCGTCAAACTGTTCGCTTTGCTGTCAAAACGCTCTGCGCAACCTCCGAACAGCATGAACTGACACGCCGCCTCTTCCTGCGTGAACTTCGGACGTGGATCGAACTGCCTGTCCATCCTCACATCGTCCGATGCCATTTCTTCCGGACCGTCGAGGACAAGCTGGCGATCTTCAGTGAATTCATCGACGGCGGGTCGCTGCACGCGCGGATTCGTCGAGACCCTGTTCTGACGCTTCCGGAGATTCTCGATCTGTCCATCCAATCCGCCATGGGACTGCTGATCGCGCACCGTCACGGAGTAATCCATCAGGATGTCAAGCCGGCTAACATCCTGATCACGCAGGATGGCATCGCAAAAATCACGGATTTCGGCCTCGCCCGCGCTTTCGTACCCCAACCTTCCGATATCCAGACCAGCCCGTCCACGTCGGACCCCGCTTCGGCTCAGTCCAGTTCTCATGGTATGACACCGCTTTACTGCTCCCACGAACAGGCGGCCGGGCTGAAGGTCGACTACCGCACGGATATCTGGAGTTGGGGCCTCACGGTGCTCGAACTGCTCTGCCGCGGCACGTTCTGGCGGCTCGGCTCGATGGCTCCGATGATTCTCGACACGTTTGTCGCCGGAAACGCCCCCGGACATCCCCGGCCGGATCTCCATCCTCCCCTCATCGATCTTCTTCGAACGTGTTTTCAGGAAAAGAAATCGTTGAGATGGCAATCGTTCGAGGCGATCATTCAAAACCTGATCGAAATCTACCGGGATCTGACCGGTTCAGAATACAGGCGTGAATCGATCGATACACGAGCCTTGACCGGAACGACGCATTATGAGGGGAGCACTCCCGGTCCGATAACGAAAAACTGGATCGATCCGGTGGTATGGGTCGAGCGACTCGGAGACCTGACCGGGAACAATGCATCCGGCATCGAGTTTCCGACGTCCGAACGACCGTCCTCGATCCGCGCAGCCGCACTGGCGGATCTGGAATGTTACGAAGCCATCCAGATATCGCTCGAAAAAACACTCTCGGCGTCCGCCCCGCAACATATGCGCTTTTTTTCCGAGTTTCTGTTCGAGCGAGCGCGCATCCACCGCATTCTGGCCGATTACTCCGGTGCCCAGAAATGCCTGACTGGAGCGCTGTCATTTTGCGGTATTCATGGCTCTTCCGATCCGCCGATCGGGATTGTCGAGTTTGCCGCCGAGGTCATGTCATCCATTTTTCAGAATCACAAGGATTTGAACGAATACGATGCGGCGATTTCCACGATCGATGCTCTCATCGACCGGCTCGCTCCACGCATTCTCGATTCTCCCGCAATCCCCGGATTTCTTGGTCGGGCATACCGGATAAAAGCGTCACTGACGTCACGGAGATCGGTGAGCGAGGAGGTTGAGCGCATCTTCGACCAGGGTCAGTCGATTCTGGAAGATCTCGTCTTCACCCAATCCCGTTCAATGCACGCAACCGAACTCGCCAGACTCTATGCAACGCGCGCAACTTTTCTGTCTTCGACCGGCCGGGTAAAGGAATCGATCGATTTGTTCGATCGGGCAGCGGCGATCTGGGAACCCATGATGGAGGGTGCGGCTCCAGAGACGGTCGTCGACCTGATCAATGTTTACCGGAACAAAGCGATTGCTCTTCGGTTCGATAAAGACTTCGATGCGGCCAATCCGCTTTTCCATCGAGTGTCGTCCATGTTCGAAGAACTGGTGTATCACAGAGGCAGGTTGGAAATGCTGAACGAACTGGCTATTTCCTACATGAATGAAGCCAACGGACTGAGCGATATCAAGGCGTATGATGCGGCCGTTCCGTTGTTTGATCGGGCGATCGGGATCACCGAGCGGTTGTTTTTCGAGGAAGGGCGGAAGGAACTCATCTATCATCTGGCGCTTGAATACAACAATAAAGGGGTGCTCATTAACGTCGCAGGCCGGCCCACCGAGGCAATTCCGCTTTATGAACGCGCATTGGAATTGTACGAAAATCTTGTTTTCGAAAATGGACTGGTCGAACACCGCATGAATCTCGCCTGGACCCATGAAAATCTTGCCACATCCTTCGCACGCATCAATCGATGGGATGCGTTCGAGTTTCATTTCGATCGGTACGAATCGATTGTTTGGACTGTCATCGAATCGAACAACCGGCTCGAACTGTACGAAAATCTCATCACCTCTCTGTGCGAAAAACTGGCCGAGTACAAAAACAACGGTTTCGATGCGCAGGCCGTCGGATTGAAAACGAGGATTCAGGAACTCCTCAGAGAGAAGGTGCCCGAGGCGATCAGGAACCGTCTGGATTCCATTCATCCGGAAGTTCGGATGATATTGGACGGAGTCACCGCTCCCGGCACCCCGGACACTGATGCGTGTTGACAACCCGAGCGTGTCAAAATAATAGTGAATCCGGAGGTATTCACCATGGATTACTCAGTCCGATTTTCGACTCGTTCACACGGCCTGACCCCGTCACCGATCCGCAAACTCGTCCCCATCATGCGTCTCCCCGGAATGATCTCGCTGGGAGGAGGGTACCCGAATGCGGATACCTTCGCCTTCGAGCGTCTCGACGTGCGGTTCCGCAGCGGCAAGACGTTTGCCATCGAAGGTCCCCGCGTGGATCTCGCCTGCCAGTACGGCCCGACCGACGCTCAGCCCGACCTCAAGCCCCTCATCCAGGCATGGCATCAGTCCAAAGACCATGTAAGACTGGAGTCCGACCAGGTTCAGGTGCTCAACGGTGCGCAGGAAGGCCTTCACATCATGGCCTATCTGTTTCTGGATGAGACCGATTGTGTTGTCGTGTCGGAACCGGCTTACCCGGGAGCGCTCGGGGCATTCAACGCATTCTGCAGGAATTTCATCGCGGTGCCGCTCGATAAAAACGGTATGGTCACGATGGAACTCGAGTCGATCCTGGATCAGCGCAGCGCAGCAGGCCTGCCGATGCCGAAGTTCATCTACGACGTGCCGAACGGGCACAATCCGGGAGGCGTCGCACTGTCCTTCGAACGGCGCAAACACCTCCTCGCCATCGCCTCGCGTTTCGATCTGCTGATTCTCGAGGACGACCCCTACCAACTGCTTCTGATCGAGGATCAACCGCCGTTGCCCACTCTTCAGTCGATGGATACCGAGCATCGTGTAGTCCGCCTGGACAGCTTCTCGAAGATTTTCGCTCCGGGTCTGCGTATCGGTTATGCGTCCGGACCGTCGGAGATCATTCAGAAATTCAATCTGTACAAGCAGGGATCGAATCTGCACACCAGTTCGATGGTGCAGTCGATCCTGGCAGGGTACATGGAACAGCATCCACCGGAAGTCTTCCGGGAATTGATCCGGACGAATTGCCGGCTGTATCGACAGAACCGCGACGCGATGGTGGATTCGGCGCGGGAATATCTGCCGGGTGAGGTGCGCTTCAACATTCCCCGGGAAGGGATGTTTCTGTGGTTCGAGTTGCCCGGTGGGTGTGATGCGGAACGGATGATGGAGACCGATGGTCGCGACATCGGCGTGTTGCTCGTTCCCGGAAGCGCGTTTTCGACCACGGGAGGTCTCAGGAACTGCATGCGTGCAAGCTACAGCATGATGACGTGCGAGCAGATCCGGGAGGGGATGAGGCGGTTCGGAGTGATGATCGAGAGGGAGCTTGCGAGGCACTGACGGGCGTCTCGGGTTCTTGTAAAAATTTTGCGGAACCCTTTCCGACTCTCGAGCGTATCTCCATCAGACGGGTTCGAATCCTCCCCTTGAATAGAACCCAACCTCCTCCAATGATGGTCTAGCCCGGCGTTCCTACCACGCCGGGCGCCTCTTTTTGATGGGTTTATTCAGCAATTCAGCAATTTCATTTTTTCCTCGTAACATGATATAGCTGCGTTTCGCACATCGAGTGCGACGAACCAATCTCAAGAAAGGACCGGAAACATGGCGCCTGCGACAAAAAAACCAGTCTCACCCGAGGACTTTTACTTCATTCAGACAGCGAACTCACCTGCCGTGCACCCGAAAGGCAATCTGATCGCCTTCGTGCATGCCGCGCCGATCCGCGAAGGCAAAGGCTATCAGCGCTCGATATGGCTCACGGATCGACGACGGGGCAAGCCGAGACAGTTCACGGCCGGAGGCAAAGGCGGTGACTCCTCTCCGGTCTTCTCCCCTGACGGCAAAGCCCTCGCTTTCGTCTCACAACGCGGCGGCAAACCCCAGATCTACCTGATCCGGTTGGACGGCGGCGAGGCACGCGCATTCACATCGATGCCGAACGGCGCTTTCAGCCCGGTCTGGTCACATGACGGCAAACACATCGCATTTCTGTCCGGTGTCCGGCGCGAGGAACGCGAAGAAGAGGATAAAACGGCAGGAAAATCGAAAAAATTCATGGATGAGCGCTCGGCGAAGCTCCATGAAGACGAATTGAAGTATCAGGAGGAGCTTCGGATCGATCCCCGAGTGATCACGCGGACCGTGTTCCGTCAGGATACCTATTTCAAGGACGACCGAACCTCGCATATCTACATCCAGAAAGTGGACGGCGGTGAGGCGAAACGGATCACGAACGATGACCGAGACTGGGGTTCACCGGAATGGTCGCACGATGACCGTTTCATTCTGACCAGCGCCAAGTTTCACGGCGATGTAGACATTGTCGTCCGATCGGATCTGGCCAGAATTTCGGTTGAAACCGGTGAGGTGACGGTCCTGACCGATTCGGATGACGGCGATTTTCTCCCGCGGGTTTCGCCGGACGGCCGTTGGATTTATTTCCTCTCTTTTTCAGCGCGCGAAGTATTCAAGCAGAGACTCAGCATCCGGCGCATGCCGTTTGAGGGAGGGGCATCGACCGAATTGATACCCGGATTCGATTACGACCCGCACTATTTTGATCTCAGCGAAGACGGATCTCGGATCTACTTCATCTTCGGACAGAATGGCCGGCAGCACATCTGGTCGATAGCCTCGGATGGAACCGGCGGGATGACTCAGATCACGACCGGGGATCGGATGATCAACGGTTTCAGCACGGGAGGGAACACGCTGGCCTATTCTGCGGAAGCTCCCGACATGCCCTCGGATGTATTCTGCTCGGATCTTCAAGGGGCGAACGAAAAACGCCTCACATTCGTCAACCGGGCGTTCTTCAAAAAACGATGGCTTTCCATGCCGCACGAAGTATGGCTCGATCGACCGGACGGAAAAAAGGTTCAGGGCTGGTATATGCTCCCCTTCGGACACACTCCGGGAACGCCATGCAAATGGGTCGTCCAGGTGCACGGTGGTCCGCACATCATGTGGGGCTGGTCGTGGTGGCACGAGTTTCAGAGCATGTGCGGCAAGGGCTACGGTGTGTATTTCTCGAATCCGCGCGGATCGGAGGGCTATGGCAGTGCATTCAAGGGAGCGATCCATCTGAAGTGGGGCGACGAGGACATGGGGGACATTCTGGCCGGAGCGGATCGCATGGTTGAGATGGGGCTGGCCGACCCGAAGTGGCTCTACCTGACGGGGGGCTCATTCGGAGGCTTTATGACCGCCTGGATCGTCGGGCATGATGACCGGTTCAAAGCGGCGGTTGCACAGCGGGGTGTGTACAATTTCATCAGCATGTACGGATCCTCGGATGCCCTGACGCTGATCGAATGGGAATTCGACACCCTCCCGTGGGACAACACCGATCTGCTCTGGGATCGTTCGCCGCTGAAATACGTGCGCAACGTGAAAACGCCGCTGATGATCATCCACTCCGAACAGGATTTCCGGGTCGGGATCGCCCAGGCGGATGAGTTATTCACCGCACTGAAGCGTTTGGGATGCGATGCTGAATTTGTTCGATTCCCGCGAGAGGGCCATGAGTTGTCGCGAGCGGGTGAGCCGAAGCATCGGGTCGAGCGGATCAACCGGATCATCGGCTGGTTTGACCGTCACCATTGAGAACGTGCGCAGATCGGGCCCGAGATCCCATCGGACCGAAAACATACCAAACCTATCAGTTACGTTCTGCTTGACAATAATGTTCAGACGGCGTTAGATTTCAGTTAATGTTTATTGATGCGTCAGAAAACGAGCCGATCGAACAAGGGGAAATGTATTCCCGTTGTCTATCAACCGGAACATTTGGAGGGTAGGGTATGAAAAACCGATGGCTAGTTGGCGTCCTGATACTGCTGGTCATGGCTGCGATGCAGAGCGTCTTCGCGGCGGAGACCGGCACGATTCGCGGAAAGGTCATGACGAAGTCAGGCGAAGCCTTGCCTGGAGTCACGGTCACGATCGAAGGACCGAAGCTTCAGGGTAAACGCACCGCTGTGACCAATGAAGACGGAATTTTCCGCTTCCCGATCGTACCGGTCGGTCGATACTCGCTGACATATGAACTGATGGGTTTTGCTCAACTCAGGCAGGAGGATGTTCCGGTATCTCTCGGTGGAACGACACCGATCGAAGCGACACTTGCGGAAGCGCGTTTCGAGCAGGCCATCACTGTCACGGCGGCTGCCCCACTCATTGAACGCGACACCGGCGATCTCTCAACCCGGCTCAGCTCCGAGACGCTCGATTCCATGCCCTCGGGTGACCGCACGATCCGAGATATCGCCAAATTCGTTCCCGGTGTCACGGGAGTCCGGATCAATACGGTGGACGGCGGCACATCAAACGGTATGCCCTCGTTTCGCGGTGAAGGTCAGTACGGAAACAACTATCTCGTAGATGGCTTGAGTGTCCGCGATCCTGCTGTGAAGAGCACCGGAGCGCCGTTGAACTACGATGCCATTGAAGAGATCCAGATCATCACCGACGGTTTCAGTCCGGAATATGGCCGCGCATTAGGCGGCACCATCAACGTCATCACGAAATCCGGATCCAATGATTTCCACGGGGAACTGGCAGTCCAGTACGAAAGCGACGTGTTGAAAGGCAGTGAAAAAGAAGCGCTGTGGGCCCAGAACCGGGATTTTACAAAAGTCATCCCCTATCTGAATCTCGGGGGCCCGATTCTTCAGGATCGGTTGTGGTTCTTCGGTTCTTACAACTACGAGGACACGACGCAGAAATTCAGCCCTGTCGATTACACGCTGACCGATCACAATTTCTTCGGCAAACTGACTCTGGCGATCAACCAGAGCAATTCGGTGAACGTATCGGGTAACTTCCGGAAGTACGAAGACGACAACCGCGGAATCGAGGACAACCGACTCCCCGGCGCACTCGGTACTCTGTCACGGGACGACACCCGTATCCGACTCAACTACAAGAGCATTCTGACGGAAACAACCGTTCTGGAAGCCAAATACGGGTATGTCGACCGTACATCCGATGACGATCCGGCGTCAGGCGATGGAACCGACCCGCAGGTCACCGATCTGGATTCCGGTCTGATCACGGGCAACTACGACAGTTTCGATCACAATGAACGCGAACGCAACGACTTCAGCATCGACATCACGCAGTTTCTCGATGAGATGATGGGAAGTCACGAACTCAAACTGGGAATTCTCTACGAGAAAACCTCATCAGGTCGCACACTCGATTTCACAGGTGACGGCACGGATCTGTTTCCGGGCGACGACATGGAAGGCGGATCCGAATTCCAGTTCCTCGATGGCGTCCCGTACGGGTATTTCAACTATCAGGGAGCGACTGTCGAGAATAAGACGGATGGATGGGGCATTTACCTGCAGGACAAATGGGCACCACTTGAGAATCTGAAGATCATGGCCGGATTCCGGATGGATTCCCAGGATGTTCAGAACGATGCAGGAGAAACCCTCTTCAAGTTCAATCTCCAGGAAACCTTCGCGCCCCGAATCACGGTCGCCTATGATGTCACGAGCGATGGACGAAACGTGGTGAAGTTCGGAGTCGGCCGTTTCTATGATGTTGCCTCGACGTCCCTTGCCGAATGGGGCAATACCGCCAACCCGTATTCCTACAACCGGTATCGGTACGGCGGTCCGGGAAATCCCTACACCGGCGGCGATTACACTCCCGGTGACGAGTTCAATCCGGACAATTGGGGTAAATGGCGTGATTACGACGGCGATGGCACTTATGAGTTCTATCCGGGACAGTACCATTCCCGTCAGGATCCCGCACACAGTCCGCTCATTTACGACGAGGATCTGAAGCCCTTCTACAAGGATGAATTCCTGATCGGTTTCGATCACGGGATCGGCAACAACTATGCCGCCAAAGTCCGGTACATCTATGCGGCGACACGGGATCTGATCGAAGACGTCGCGTATAATGAAACCGATTGGTACATCATCAACTTCGACAAGAAAAAGCGTGATTACCAAGCCATCGAACTGGAATTCGCCGGACGCCCGATGCCTGAACTGCAGTTCAACCTCGCGTATGTCTGGACCGAATCGGAAGGTACGACTCCGGGACAGTTCGAACGCGGCGGCTTCTCCTCTGACTGGGGCGGTGGCAACGATGTCGGCGTTTTCGGTGATCGTCTGCCGTACAGTGTCGATCCGGAGCTGGCGGAAATCTACCAGGGTCTCGGCGGTCTCGATGGCGATGACGACTGGTACGGTCCGCTTCCTTATGCCTGCGAGCATCAGGTCACGGCGAACGCGACCTACAAAGCACCCTGGGACATTGTTCTCGGCACGAACTTCGAATGGAACTCGGGGTATTTCTGGCAGCAGCGAGGCTGGCAGGATGCTTACGGCGGTTATCTGACATTCCCCGAAGGCCGCGGCGCTCGTGAAATGCCGAGTTTGTTCTGGTGGGATCTGTCGATCTCCAAGAAATTCAACTTCGGCAAAAACATGTCTCTGAGTGCACGGGTTGACATCTTCAACGTTCTCGATTCAGACAAAGCCGTCAGTCTCAAACAGGACTGGAACTTCGCCGAAGAGGATCTCAATGGCGACGGCACGGTCGACGAAGATGACGACAAACTTGCCAATCCGGATTTCGGCGAGGTCCTGAAGCGCCAGGATCCGCGATCGGCTCGCATCACACTCGGTTTCTCGTTCTGATCACGACCTCTTCAAAGGCGGGAGAGACCCCTCTCCCGCCTTTTTCTTTTATACCTCGATTTGATATTCTGGACCGGAACGATCAACCCAACAGGAGGTGATCTCATGAAAAACTTGTTGACCGCTTTTGTTTTACTCTGCGCATCCTTCTGTTTCACCGCCGTCCCCGGCTGCGCACTCGAACATATGCTCGTGGAAGGCACGCTGACAGACCGTGATTCAAAACCGATCTCCGACGGCCAGGTCGCACTCGTACATGAATCACTCGGCCCGATCGAAGCTCCCGTCAAGGACGGTCAGTTCCGGAAACGATTGTTCGAAGTCGGGAATTACACGTTGAACGTGACCGTTCCCGGCCACCTCATCTATGCGATCCGATTTGAGGATCATGGTCCGACCGGAGCGGTCGAGGAATCGGGTCGGTATTCGATTGGCGCCGATCAGGTCGTTCCCCCGAACCGATTTTCCGTTGGGCATACCTACAAGTATGAAGTTGTGATGGTTCCCGCGAGTTTTTTTGAGGAAAAGGCACAGAGCGAAGCGTTGGGCAAGGCCCAGAAAAAAGTCCTCGATGCCGAGGACCGGATCCACTCCGGAAAACCGACCGAGGCCATTCCGATTCTGGAGGATGTCATCCAGTCCCACCCGGATCTCGGATACCCACAGTATCTACTGGGCGTCGCGCAATTCGATAGCAATCAGCTCGATGCGGCGCGAACGAGTTTTGAAAAGGCACTGGCGGTCAAAGCTGACCTGAAAGGCGCGCATTTTTATCTCGGGAAAATGGATTACGATGCAGGCAACAAGGACGCGGCGATCACGCATTTTGAATCCGAGATCGCCGTCGCGCCCACGCAGATGGAAACGCTTCAGAACCTGGCCGTGTTGTACCGAGAGAAAGGAGAAAAGGCCAAGGCGGTCGAAGCGCTCGAGAAAATGCGGGCGATCCGGCCGAATGACGAACGGATTCTCAATGACCTTCTAGTACTTTACACAGATCTGAAAAATGAAACCAAGGTCAAGGAAATCGTGACCGCCCAGGAAGCGCTCGGACAACAGGATGCCTCGTCCTATTACAATCTCGGCAGTTCGCTCTGGAATGAGAAGGATTATGTTCAGGCTGAATCCGCATTCCGGAAAGCCATCGAAAAGGATCCGACGCTCGCCCCCGCCTACAAAGGTCTCGGCTACTGCCTGATCCAACTGAAAAACAACAAGGACGCTGCCGTCGCGCTCTCGAAGTATCTCGAACTCACCCCCACGGCTGCGGATGCCGACAAGATCCGGGGAATTCTGAAGGAAATCGGGGAATAACCGTCCTTGAATCGGCGGCAACGAGTTCTGGAACGAGCTTTCGGGTTGACGTTCCTCGTCTGTTGTACCGTTCTCTTGATGTCGAGCTCTTGCTTCAGTGCTCCGAGTATCCTGCTGATCACGATCGACACACTCCGGGCCGACCGGTTGGGCTGCTACGGTGACAGTACGTCTTTGACATCGGAGATCGATGCGTTGTCCCGCAGCAGCCGGCTCGAAATCGATGCTTCGACGGATGTACCCCTCACCCTCCCCTCCCACGTTTCTCTCTTCTCCGGCCTTTCCATCACGCAGCATGCGGTTCAGGACAACGGCCGGATCGTGCCTGAACACATCCCGTTACTCGCCGAAGTCCTCCGGAAAAATGGCTATCGCACCATGGCGGTCATCAGCGGATTTCCTCTCGTCCGTTCGACCGGTTTGAATCGGGGTTTCGACGTGTATCGGGATCATCTGCCCGCGGTCGTGCAGGGGCATCGACCCGAGCAGATCGCGGAGGAGGCGGTCGCTGCGGCGGAATCTCTGATCGAAAAGAAGGCGGATCCGCTGTTTTTATGGGTTCATCTGTATGATCCGCATGCACCGTACTCGGCGCCGCCCCTTTATCGCGCCGCGTCCCGGGATGATTACCGGGCTGAGGTGATGTACGTGGATCGATGGACGGGGCGCTTGATTCGTTCCTGGCGCAGGCGGATGGGAAGCGACAGCCCGGTCGTGATCACGGGAGATCACGGCGAGGGACTGGGCGATCATGGCGAATCCACGCATGGCGTGTTCCTGTATCAGGAAACAATCCGAGTTCCCGTCATCTGCACATCGATGGCCGCGGACAGACTCGTGACAACTCCCACAACAATCCATCAGATCATGCATCGGATACTTGGTTATGCCGGCATCCAGGCAACTCCTCCTCCTGTCAGAATTGAACAGATACTCGGCATGTATTCTCTGTATCCGTTTTCGAGGTACCGTTGGGCTCCGGAATCCGCCATTCGCCGGGGCGATTTAAAATTCATGGATCACCCACAGGAGCTTTATGATCTCGAACTGGATCCGGGTGAACGTAACAATCTGGCATCTCGGCGGGAGTCCGATTGTATCGATCTCAGGAATCGATTGTTACAACTGGCTCCGCGCCCCGTGACAGACGACACCGGTGTCGATCCGGAAACACGGCGGGCACTCGAAAGCCTGGGTTACATCATCCATCCCGGGGCATCGGATGAGTCCCACAGTGGTAAAGAGGCCCGATCGTTGAGAAATCTGCTGATTCCGATCGAACTCGGGCTCGAGAAGATTCGAATCGGCGCATGGACCGATGCTGAAACCCTGTTCCGGAGCCTGCTGTCCGCAGATCCGGATAATCCGGTCATCACGAACAATCTCGGACTGGCGCTGATTCAGATGAACCGGCCGAAAGAAGCCGAGGCGTTTCTCAGGCAGGCTGCCCGGGCAGTCCCGAACGATGTTCAGGTGCTGAACAATCTGGGCATCGCCCTGATCCGGGATAACAGATTCAGGGACGCTGAAGAGGTGCTGAAGACGGCCGTTGCATTGGATCGCTCGTTCGCTCCCGCTCACCTGAATCTCGCTGGTGCGCAGTTCGCGCTGGACCGGCATGAGGATGCCTTCCGGGAGTTGGATGAGGCGATCCGGCTGGATCCGTCTCTGGCCGCCACAGCCACCGCGGAGGCGATCCGCAAAGGAATCGTTCGGGAGGCGACAGAATGAGGATCCGGGTGAAGGCGGAGGGCGTGTTGATTGATCGGGACGGAGTTCTCAATCATGCCAAGGATGGCGGGGTCATTGACGGCGCGATTCCATGGCTGGAAGATCTCGGGAAGCGCGGCATCCCATTTCTGATCGCGACCAATCATACCACGTCGAGTCCCGAGGAGGCGGGTCAGGAACTGCGACGTGCGGGATTCGACATCGATTCGGACCGGGTGCACACACCCCTGAGCATACTGGAGGGGCTGCTGACGCAGGGCCGATTTCGCCGCGTTTACGTGCGTGGCACACCGGAGCTTCACCGTTTCATCCGATTGACCGGAGTGGAGGTCGTGCGCGATGAGCGGGTGGATGCAGTGATTCTGGGATTCGACCGGAGGATGGATTACGAAGCGGTATCGACGTCGATATCGGCAATTCTCGATCATGATGCCGCGTTGATCGCGCTGCATGAGAACCGGATTTTCAGGGATTCCGAGCAGCGAGTGGAACCCGGGCTGGGAGCGTGGGTGCGGGCCATCGAGTATGCGACGGGATGCCGGGCGTGCATTGTCGGGAAACCGAGTCGCGATTACTATCTCGCCGCGCTGAAGAAACTCGATATCGCGGCCACAGGCTGTATCATGATCTCGGATGACCCGTTCGGGGACCTTCATGGTGCTGCAGCACTCGGAATCCGAACGATCTTCGCGCGGTCAGGGAAGTACCGTGATCCATCCGTTCTGGGGCATCCCGACATTCAGCATCAGCCGGATTACATGGTGAATTCCATCATGGATATCGAGATCACCTGATAGAAAGCACGATCATCGAGATTTCTTTGGTATGCTGGACAGATAACTCTGGAAATCGATGTAGAGGGGGTTGGACTTGAGCACGATCGCCTGTTTGCAGTGTTCCAGCGCGAGGTCATGCTGGCCGATCACCTCGTAAGCCACGGCGAGATTGAAGCAGGCGGCATCGTCCATCGGATCCCGGTCATAGGCGTTTTTCAGATGCGGAATTGCGTCGTTCCACAATCCGGCCCGGGCGTATCGATAGCCGAAGCTGCACGGACCGTAGCATCGGATCAGGCGTGAGGCCATGATCGCTGCATCACCGGTTTTGCCCTGCACCCGTGCAAGCGCTTCGATATAGACTTCGTCAATATCCACGGACAGCGCGCGTTTATAAAATGATTGCGCCTCATCCTTCCGGTCCAGTTTTTCCAGGGTGACGCCCATATTGAACAAGGCGATATCATTCGAGCTGTCTTCGGCAATGACGGCTTCGAGCAGAGGGAGTGCACCCTGCCAGTCTCCTTGTTTCATCAATTTGATCGCAGGCTTGACGGATTTGACTTCGATCACGGTCACCCCATCGATTTCCCGCAGGCTTTCAGCGTGGGTGATGGACGTGCACGCGATCAGACAGACGACGCAGAGTATGGACGAACGATGGGTCAGAAACATGGAAAACATCCTTTCGAGGTAAGAGACGCGGTTAGTATATCGGAATCGGGACTCTACCTCAAATAGGATGACATGGCCCCCGAGGCGTGCGAATCCATATTCCGAGCGAACTTGCACTTGACGCCCCGATACACTGCTGATAGGTAACGGACATGGATTTACTCTTCCTCCAAAGCATCTGGTTCGAGTTTCTCGGCACAATGTCTCTGGTCAGTTCGGCCAAAGCGGCCGGCTACGACGTCGGTATTCGGATCGGGAGTGACTCAGCATTACTTGACGAAGTTCGAAAACTCAAACCAAGATGTGTTGCATTCAGTTGTGTTACGGGGATACAGGGTTGGGCGGTTCAACTTTCCGAGCGCATCCGCGCCATCAACCCCGACATCCGGATACTGATGGGAGGATCTCATCCGACTTTCTTCCCCGAGATACTCGATCGCGAACCAGTTCTGGATGCAATCTGCGTTGGAGAGGGAGAGCATGTCATCGTCGATATTCTCAGGGCGGGAGATACCCCTGAGGCCTGGACCTCGATTCCGAATCTGCACGTCCGGATGGGAGACACGATCATTCGCAATGAAGTCCGACCGTTGATCGAGGATCTGGATGCGTTGCCCTTCATGGATCGGGATGCGTACTATCGCTATCCGATGCTCCGAAACAATCCCGTCAAGCTTCTGATCACCAGCCGGGGGTGTCCGAATGCCTGTACATTCTGTTTCAATCATTCCTCTATGAAACTGTACCTGGGGAAAGGCCAATACGTAAGAAAGCGCTCGATTGATTCGGTCATGGATGAACTCGACTGGCTGGTGTCGAGCTATCCGGTGAAAACCATCCGTTTTGAAGATGATCTTTTCGGGACACACCGGCAGTGGCTGCTCGAGTTTTGCTCTATGTATCCACGAAAGTTCCGATTGCCCTTCATCTGTTTCATGCGAGCCGATTCGATCGATCGGGATGTCGTGAAAGCGCTCGTGGATGCCGGATGTTACAATGTCGTGATCGGGATGGAGACGGGTGACGAGTATCTTCGCAACACCGTACTGAAAAAAAGAATCACGGATGACCAGCTGTTCGAGGCGGCGCATTTGTTTCACGAGTTCGGACTCCGATTCTGCACGACCAATATCTTCGGTCTGCCCGGTGAAACCTTCCTCCAGTCCTTGAAAACCGTTCAGATGAATCAGAAGATCCGCCCGACTTTCACCTGGTGTGCCATTTTTCAACCCTATCCCCGAACGGAACTCGGCCGGATGGTTCTTGAACAGGGACTCGTCGACTCTCTGGATGCGGATGAGATCGATCCGAACTATCATTCGAGGAGTCTCCTGAAGCAGCCGGAAATCGGCCGCAGCGTAAATCTGCATCATTTTTTCTACCTGCTGTTTCGCTTTCCATGGCTTCTGCCGATCCTCAAGCCCCTCACGCGCATTCCGCCCAATCGTCTCTTTATTCTGATTCATCGCATCAGTTTTCTGTTTATATACGCGAAGCGCTGGAACATCAGCATCATCCGGGCGATTCAGGAAGGGAGAAAAGCCGCGGGGTTCACACGAAAATTGCCGCAAAAGCGGCATAGCGCCGTCCACGAATGAAGCGTCTGTTTCTCATATGGCTGCTGTTTTCGATCGGATGTGTCTATCAGGATCCGCCACCGGACGTCGTTGAACTGGAAGACAGGCTCTATCAGTCCAGATCATCGATTTCCGATTTCTCTTATGATTTGAATTCCAGTTTGGTCCTGCCTTTTTTGACCGCATTCGGGCGAAATCCATTTGCGTCTAACATCATTGATGAAGCTACGAACATGGTGTTTCTCCTGCCCCTCATTCCCGGTCGTCCAGAATCGATCGTGTTTCAGATCAGCAACGAATCGGAGTCATCGGCAGGGATTACGATCCGGATGAACGATACCGTGATCGGCGATATGGACATCGCACCAGGGGCGGTTCGGGTGCAGTTCAGGATCGATGCCCGGCATTGGGACCGCACACTGAATGCGATTCGAGCATCCGTCACGGATGGTTTCGGTTCTCTGCGGATCGACAATCTGTGGCTTTTATTCGATGATTCTCTGGATCCTGAAGGATTGGAACCAGGCAACCGATTTATCGGTCTGGTCCTGATCCCCTCGGATGAGAACTGGATTCAAGCGATCTTTGTCCCGTCGGAATCATCAATATCGTTCCCGGTGTTTCTCCCTGAACCGTTTGCTTTCGTCCATCTGGATATTCTCCCGGATGATCCGGATGCGACCATCGACATGAAACTCGTGACAGCCCGCGCGTTCCTTCGCGAAGTACCGCTCGACTCACAGATTCAGATCCAAGCGATCGATGACTGGACACCCATCCGGTGGGATGTGACGGAGAGGACGGGCCGTCATGCCTCGCTCGAATTTACAAATCGGGGCAAGTCGGCCGTCCTTCTTCGGAATCTTGAGATCCGGCGGGGATTCTGATCATTCCGGGTGGTCAATGCCCGAGTTGTTTGAGCAAATCACGAAGATGAGGTGGGAGTGATTTGAGATCATCAGTGCGGCGGAGTGCTTCATTTGCGCCAGAAAGCTCGTTCCGACGAAGCAGGAGAAGACCAAGATTCTGATGGGCGATTGCCAGATCGGGAGAAGCCGAGATCGCACGAAGCATCCATTCAATCGCCGTATCGAGTTCTCCTTTTCGATAGGCGATCAGTCCGAGGTTTACGCAAGCTTCGCCGCAATCCGGAAGCACCTCGATCGCCTGTCGGTATACCGTTTCGGCTGCATCGGTGCAGTTCCACGATTCGAGATATAGGCCCAGGGTGTTGATGAGTGTAGCCGAGACATCCCGGGAGATCGGATCCTGTGAGCCCTTCTTATAGAATGCGACAAACGAGTCGATGTCACCGGTTGAAGGCGGGGTGAGGCGCATGGGATTCAAGCGCCACAACACGCCGTCTACTTCATACAGTAAGTCATTTTGCTTATCGCCAGGTCGTATTTCTCGATACACAGGTCTCGTCAGGACTCCGGCGATGCATCTCCAGAAGCGAGGCGGTGCGGTTACGAGTGCGGATCGAAGACCGCATTGACGCAATGCATTATCGAACTCGCGGTGGGAAGCGTTGCTGAGTATCAGACCTGGATACAGGTCGCTGATCACCGCGACATCCTCGCGGTACCGTTCCGTCGTTTGAAGGGCCAGCAGGTTGAAGGTGAGGCTGTCGCTGTAGGTGAGAAGCACGGCGTCCGGGCGAAGACCGCTAAGAATCGCGCTCGCTATCTGCCGTGGTCGGTTTAATGCGGAGGTGTGTCGAGCGACCGCGATCGGGAGGGCGATGAGCAAGGCGGCAATCGACACCATCGCAGTCATGCCGCTTCGTCGGAATGAGTTCAGTATTCCCGATGCCGCACTCAAGATGATGCAGGCGAGCACCGGCACCCCGAAGGGAGTCGCTTCGAACGGAACGACATTGATGAACACAACATAAATAGAATGACTTACAAACAACACCACACAGGTCAAAAACAAACGCGGCCACACCACGCTGCATCCGATCACTCCAACACCGAGTAGCAGGTTGGCAGCGAGCGGGGTGTTTCGGCCCAGATTTCCAATGAATTCCAGCCAGCGGGTCCACCGTTGTTCCACATCCAGAGACGGCATGCTCACGGCTCGATGTGACCGTGCCAGCACATGATCCATAAATCGATCGCAGGTTTGGGGATTCCCCCAGTTGATGGCGGGATCCTGGATTGCACGGAGGGGGAGATACAGCAGGGAGCCGGTCAGCAGCAGCACAACCAGCACAGACAGCGTAAGGTGACCGCGGTTGATGCGTCGTAAAGTCCCAAATGGGTTCCAGATCCCGAACAGGATCGGCAACCAGAAGAGCGCGGAGTAGTGGTTTAGTAGCGATAAGGTCCCGATCAGGATCAGAAAATAGTGTGTTCTGGGATTCCACAGGGTGCGAGCAGCGAGCAACAGATCGAATGTCCACACGAAAAAAAACAGATCGAGCGGGTACACCTCATTCGAGGTGCCCTGGTTGCGAAGGGTGTCGGAGAGCAGAAATCCTGCGATGAGCAGCGGCAATCCGGCCCAGGGGTATCGGTATCCCTTCGACAGGCGGATGAGGCTTCGATTCATGATCACGAGGGTCAGCAGGGTGAGTACGATCGACAGCAGGTGCATCCGGAAGGGTATCGAAGCGATGGGCAGCGCGCGGCACCAGGCATGTGTGAGAGTGAGATAGATCGGATAGCCCGGATTGTGGGCGATCCCGAGACTCCATGCCGCCGTGATGAACTCACCGGAATCAAACCAACCGGCGGACAACGGCGTCATGGGAACGAGGGCTGCCAGAGCGATCAGCAGGATGACCGGAGCGACAAGATGTTTGAAGCAGCCCATTTCATCGAGTATAGTGGTTTTACTCCGGAGCCTCAAGTATTGCTGCCGGAGCCGGGATCAATTCGGTGCAGGGATGGCATGACCTTTGCTGTTTCACATAAGTCAAGGATATAGGGCGTACACGTACGCCTCGCACAGGCGATTGTCGCTTAAGGAGGTATTATGAGGTCGTTGAGGACGCTTTGGATGCTTGTTTTCTTGTGCCTGTCCGTGACTGCGGCAGGCGCGGCGTGGGTACCTGTGCAGCCGGGAGCTCGAGTCGGTCAACCGATCGGAGTCTCCCTTGTCTCGGCTACCGCACAAACAACAACGATCGAGACGGTCGTCCATGGGTTGAACATGGAACCGGTTTCGGAATCGAACCTGGATCTCGTCAAGCTGGATATCCCCGGTGCGGGACTCCTGACCGACACCGGAGATCCTCAGGTTCCGGTCATTCGCAAGTACATCGCCGTTCCCTTCGATGCCGATGTGACGGTCGAGGTCAGGAATGTCGAATCAGTCCGGATCGGCACACAGACGGTCTGGCCTGCTCAGCCGCAGTACAAACGCAGCGAATCCAAGCCTCCGTTCACCATGAATCCGGATCGCTACTCCGAACGCTCACCCTTCCCCGCTCAGATCGCCCGGATCACAGATGATGTGATCATGCGGGATTTTCGGGTTGTGACACTCGAAATTGCACCCGTGCAGTATCTCGCTGCCGACAGCAGTCTCGAGATCGCATCCCGCATGTCGATCGACATTCGGGCTACGGGCGGCACAACGATGGGCCCGGATCAGGTCTTTCCGAGTTTTTACAGATTGTATCAGAACCATATCCTGAATTTCTCACGACTTGGAGTCGGTCAGCGTACCGATGCCGAACCGATGCTGATCATCGCTCATGACGCATTCATCCCGGCACTGGACTCATTCGTGGAGTGGAAAACCAAGCGAGGGATCGACGTGACCGTGGTGCCGACCTCGACGACCGGCATCACCGCCTCCCAGGTTCAGAGCTATATCCAGACGGTCTACAATACGTGGAACCCGAAACCGGTCTATGTCATCCTGGTGGGCGATTCACCCCAGATCAATCCGCTGACCGGAATCGAATCCTGTGCCTCGGATTATCTCTTCACTCTGCTCGCCGGCAGCGACCATGTTCCGGATGTCTTCATCTCACGGTTCGTCGCCCTCAACCTCAATGAACTCAATCCGCAACTCGATAAACTCATGCACTACGAAACGCAGCCGGACAACACGCTCTGGCTCGATCGACTCTGCGGCATCTCGTCAAGTCTGAGCGGTTCCATGGGAATCAACGACGATGAACGGATCGACGAGATCAGTGGTCGTTTCATGGTGATTAACGACAACGCGGTTGCCGATCAGCTTTACGAATCGAATGGCCAGGGAACGACCGCGAATATCGCTGCGGCAGTCAATGCAGGCCGTTTCTGGATTGCGTATTGCGGTCATGGAAGCGGAACGGGCTGGAGTGGCCCGGCATTCTCGAACAGCAACGTCGACGCGTTGACAAACGGATACGCCAACCCCTTCATCATGGATGTTTCGTGTGATAACGGCGGTTTTGCGGGAAGCGGTGATTGTTTTGCCGAACGCTGGATGAAGGGCGGCACGGTTGGAAATCCGCACGGCGCCGTCGGCATGTACAGTTCGTCGACGTCAACGTCCTGGGATCCCCCCGCCATTCTGGCCTGGGGGGTGTGTTACTCAGTCGCCGGCGACGGTGCGACTATTCCCGGCGGAGACTATCTGCTGGGGGAAATGACTTACAACGGCATGCTGTACATGGTCTCCGAGATCGGGTCCGGATCCGACGCCCAGGAAGTCATGCAGCAGTATGTTCTTTTCGGCGACTGCTCCGCCATGCTGCGATCGGATGAGGTGATCACTCCGGTCGTCTCGCATCTGCCCACCGCCCCGCTGGCCCCGATGCCGTTCCAGGTCATCGTATCGGATGCGAAAGCCCCGATTCAGGGAGCCGTCGTGTGTGCCTACAAACCAGGTGAGGTGCATGTCGTGGGCCAGACAGATGCTACCGGCACCGTCAATCTCGATATCGAACCCCTCACAATCGGCGACATGATCATCACGGTCAGCGGCCAGAATCTCCATCCGTATGAAGCCATCGTGACGGTCGCTCCGGCCGGATGCGGTGTCATCCTCCTGAATCGAACGAAATACAACTGCGATGATCAGATCCTGGTGCGGGTATTCGATGCGGACGAAAACACGAATCCGGCGATGGTTGAAACGGTCGATGCCGACATACATTCCGACAGCGAACCGTCTCCGGAATCGCTCATCCTGACGGAAACCGGTCCCGACACCGGAGAATTCAACGCCACGATCCAGACCTCATCATCGATGTCCGGAGCGGGATATCTGCTTCTCGCGCACGACGACGAGATCAGCGCGCATTATCATGATCTGGATTGCGACGGCGCTCCTGCCGACGTTTACGACACAGCGGTCGCGGACTGCCAGGGGCCGATCATTTCAAATCTCACGATCTCGGATCTCGGGATCGATACCGTCACGATTTCCTGGACCACCGACGAATCGTCGACTTCCGTTCTGACATGGGGCCTCGGCACACCTCCGGATATGGTTGAAAGCGACAGCGATCTCGTAATCGACCACTCCATCACGCTCACGGGTCTGCAGACCTGCACCGAGTTCTTCTTCAAGGTTGAAAGTGTTGATGATGGCGGGAATGTGGCTGTAGACGACAACAGCGGTTTGTTTTACTCGTTTACAACCCTGCAACTCCTGGTGCTATACGAAGCAAACATGGACGTGAATCCGGGCTGGACCTTCCAGGGGCAGTGGGCCTGGGGTCAACCGACCGGTTCCGGAGGTGATCCCACGGGAGGGTACACGGGCTCGAACGTGATCGGATACAATCTCAACGGCGCTTATGCGGACAGCATCCCGGCCTATTACGCGACCTCTCCCACCTTCGATTGTTCAGGTGCATCACAGGCATATCTCTCATTCTGGAGATGGCTGGGAGTCGAAAGTTCCACCTATGACCATGCCACCGTTGAGATTTCGACGAACGGATCGACATGGACCGTGATCTGGTCGCACAACGGCGGCAGTCTGCAGCCGACGGCATGGGAGCATGTCGAGTATGACATTTCGTCCTGGGCAGCTGGTCAGAGCAATGTTCAGCTCCGTTGGGGCATGGGACCCGCGGACAGCTACATCAGCTATTGCGGCTGGAACCTCGATGATGTGGTGGTCTCGTTCTCCACGCCCTGCAACGTGCCGGTTCTGAGCTATATGAGTCACACGATCGATGATTCACTGGGAAACAATGACGGTCAGATCAATGCGGGTGAGACCATCCGGATGAATGTGACCCTTCAGAATCTCGGAATCGATGCCACGGGCATTTCGACCACACTGAGCACCTCCAATCCGCATGTGACGGTGACGACAGCATCGGCGCTCTTCCCTGATATCCCCCAGAGCGGTTCCGGGGAATCCTCCAGTCAATACGAATTCACTGTCAGTCCTACCGCGACCGACGGTGAGACCATTTTGTTTTCAGTGTCCTACATCTGCAACGGAACGACGACCGGAACCACAACGCTGAGCGACATGGTGGTGGCTCCCGATCTGAACGTTCAATCCTCGCTGATTCTGGATCCCGAACGGGGAGACGGCGATGCGATTCTGGATCCGGGTGAAACGGCGCAGATCCTGGTCACACTCGCGAACAGCGGCAACGGGTTGGCGTCGAACGTAAGTGCTGTTTTAAGTTCGGATCAGCCCAGCTACATCACGATTTCCGATGATACAGCAACGTTCCCGAACATTGCCGGAGGGGCATCGGGCGCGAGCGATTCGCCGCATTTTACCGTGACGGTGTCTCCGTCCATACCGGACCCCACTATCGTGACATTCACGCTCAATATTTCTGCAACGGGTTACTCATCCAGTTCGACATTCGCTCAGGAAGTCACGACCTCGACCTTCGCCCGCCGTTATTTCTGGAACATGGACACGAACCCGGGTTGGACCGCGGAACCGAATTGGGCATGGGGCGATCCAGCCGGCACCAGTGGGGATCCTCAAAACGGCTATACCGGTACGAACGTTTATGGTTATAATCTCAATGGTTCCTACGAGAACAACATGACCGAGAAGCATCTGACCACCACCGCCATCGACTGCTCATATCTGTCTGAGGTCGAGGTGCGTTTCCAACGCTGGCTGGGTGTCGAATCCGCCACATATGATCACGCATCGTTTAAAATTTCGACGAACGGAACGACTTGGACGACCCTCTGGAATCATACAGGATCGACACTGAATGAAACCGCCTGGTCGTTGCAAACATACGATGTTTCCGCCTATGCAGACGGACAACCGACGGTCTACCTGAGATGGACCATGGGCGCAGCGGATTATGCCGTCGTTTACTGCGGCTGGAACATCGACGATGTCGAGATCTGGGGTGCAGCGGGTGAACCGGTCAACACGCCTACACCTGCGCCGCCGACGAATACTCCGACTATCACCCCGACCCGGACGCCCACCGTACCGCCGACCTACACGCCGACTCGAACTCCGACCGTGCCGGCAACCCACACACCGACCATCACGCCAACCGCTCCGCCGACCGCGACCCATACAGCCGCTCCGACGCCACCACCGACATCGACACCCACTCAACCGCCTCAGCCGACGGATACGCCGGTGGAACCGAGCGCGACCCCGACCGAAGGGCCCACAACATTCACGGTCGATCTGACGATCAGCCAGTCGATGTTCCATAGCGGTGATCGATTCACATTGACCCGTGATGTTTTCAATCCGGGACCGGAAGTTACCGCTGACGAGTGGATCATTCTCGATGTCTACTCTAATTACTGGTTCTCCCCCGGCTGGACTCAGGATCCTCAATGTGTCCGGATGACCTGCCCGGAAAACGATCATGACTCGAAGGTCGTGTTCGATTTCGACTGGCCATCGGTAGACGGGTCTGCGATTGATCTGAAGTTCTGGGCGGCCATGCTGGATCCGGAAACGACAACATTGATTGGCACCTATGACATGGTGACATTCGGATACGAATAGAACGTTCGTCTCGACACAACCCTCAACCGGCTCGCTTCGGCGGGCCGGTTGTTTTTCCGCCCGAATCATCCGATCCTCTTACATCTCTTTTGATTCAATGGCCTGAATATTGCAAATTTGCTCTAAGATCCCGGAAATATCACCGGGATGTTTCTGAGGAGGCACTGAATGACGCAGCGATACCAGCGGAAATTATCATCGATTGCACTCGGTCTGTTGATTCTGATTCAGGGAATCGGAGCCGGTGCGGCATGGATATCACTGGACGGCCGAACGACCGTTCCGAGCGATTTGTCGACCACCCTGATCAGTTCGACACTCGAGCAGACGGTGATCGATGTCCGGATTCCCGGAATGAGTCTTTCGTCCGCGACCGATGCAGCCGGTGATTTCACCCTGGTCGATCTTCCCGGCGCTGGTCAGCTGCTCGAACCGGGACGTCCCCAACTGCCTGCCATCCGCACATTCGTTGCCGTTCCGGTGGACGCCGATGTCACACTCGATATCACGGTATTGGATGAACGAACCGTTGAAGACATCACGGTTTACCCGGCGCAACCGCAATACAAGCGGTCCGAACCGCGCCCTCCGTTCCGGATCGACGCCGACCTGTATGCACGTGATGCCGCCTACCCCTCCCAGTATGCCCGGATAGCGGACGAGGGATTCATGCGGGATTTCCGGTATGTGATGGTCGAGATCACGCCGGTCCGGTTCAATCCCGTCGAGCAAACCCTGCTCGCGGCGGATCTCGAGATCCATGTCCGGACCCAGGGAGGCACGACATTCGGGCCCGAACGCGTGTATCCGGCTTTCGATCGGCTCTATCGGGAGTATCTGGTGAATTACGACAGTCTCAGGACAGGAAACCGGAACGATCCGGAGCCGATGCTGATCATCGCCGCGGATGCGTTTGTCAGCGAAATGGCGTCTTTTGTCGAGTGGAAAACGAAGCGCGGGCTCGCCGTAACACTGGTGGGCACATCGACCTCCGGTTCGACCTCGACCGCTGTTAAAAACTACATTCAGAACGCCTACAACACATGGAACCCCAAGCCGGTCTACATTTTGCTCGTTGGCGATTCCAACCAGATCAACCCGCTGTACGGAATTGGATCGTGCGCATCGGATTACAAATTCACGCAACTCAATGGAACCGACATCACACCTGATGTCTTTATATCGAGGCTGTGCGCGCAGAACCTGGGTGAACTCCAGCCGCAGCTCGACAAGATCATGCATTATGAAACGCAGCCCGCAGAGGGCCAGTGGCTCGACAAGTTTACCGGGATTTCGTCCAGTCTGACCGGAGGCATGGGGATCAACGACGATGCGCGATTGAATGAAATTGCTGCCCGCTTTCAGACTCACAATCCGAATGCCGCGGTCGACCGGCTGTACAGTTCGAACGGCCAGGGAACGACGGCCAACATTGCTGCCGCCGTTAATAACGGTCGATTCTGGCTCGCATACTGCGGGCACGGGGATGGGACAGGCTGGAGCGGTCCGGTGTTCACGAATTCGAATGTCAATGCGCTAACGAACGGGTACATGACCCCGTTCATCATGGATGTCTCCTGTCTCAACGGCGGGTTCGATAGTTCTTCGGACTGCTTTGCCGAACGCTGGATGAAGGGTGGCACGGTTGGGAATGCGCGCGGTGCGGTTGGCATGTACAGTTCGTCGACGTCAACTGCTTGGGATCCGCCGGCCATCATGGCCTGGGGCGTATGCTATTCGGTGACCGGCGATTCAGGTGGCTCGATACCCGGAGGCCATTTCCGGATGGGGGAGATGACCTATGACGGCATGATGTACATGGTTTCGGAGATCGGATCGGGCAGCGATGCGCAGGAAGTCATGCAGCAGTATGTGCTTTTTGGCGATTGCTCCGCCTTCTTCCGATCGGACGCCCTGATTCAGCCAACCGTCACGCACCTTCCGACGGCTCCTCTGGCGCCCTACCCCTTCCAGGTCACGGTCACTCAGGGAGGCACTCCGATTCAGAATGCCCTGGTTTGCGCGTACAAACCCGGTGATGTCCATGAAACAGCCATGACGAATGCACAGGGCATCGCGGTGCTGGATATCACTCCGCAGACGATCGGCGACATGATCATTACCGTTTCAGGGCAGAATCTGAACCCATATGAAGCGCTCGTTTCTGTGGCTCCCGCCGGTTGCGGGGTGATTCTGGTGGACAAGGAAGTCTACAACTGCTCGGACACAATTCAGATCAGCGTGTTCGATGCCGATCTGAATACCAGTCCGACAGCGATCAATACGGCCACTGCGCAGATTGTATCGACAAGCGACACTGTTCCGGAAACCGTCGAATTGACCGAAACGGGAGTGGATACAAGTGAATTTTCGGGTATGATTATGACATCGAGCAGCCAGAGTGGTCCGGGCTACCTCCGGATCTCGCATTCCGACACCATCACCGCCTCGTATCATGATGAGGTGTGTGACGGCGCGCCTGCAGATGTGACCGATATGGCGACCGCCGACTGTCAGGGCCCGGTGATCTCAAACATCCTCGTGTCGGATCTCACCACAAACAGCGCAACCATCACATGGACGACGAGCGAGATGGCGGAAGGCAGTATCGTATATGGCCTGAGCGTTCCTCCCGGTACACAGGCGGACGAAACCGGAACGGGTATGGATCACTCCATCACCATCGAAGGACTCTCGGATGCCACGGTTTATTTCTTCCAGGTGGTGAGCCGTGATGCGGGAGGCAACGAAACGATTGACAATGCTGCGGGTACTTATTACTTCTTCATCACCCTCGAGTTCACGTCGATCATGGAAGCAAACATGGACTCCAACCCCGGTTGGACCTATCAGGGACAGTGGGCCTGGGGTGATCCGGCCGGAAACGCCGGGGATCCCGGAACGGGCCACACCGGAACGAATGTCGTTGGGTACAATCTGAATGGAGCCTATGGAAACAACCTCAGTTTGACATACACGACGACCACCGCCTTTAGCTGTACTGAAAGTTCCCATGTATATCTGGGCTTCTGGAAGTGGCTCGGCATCGAGGAGTCGCAGTATGATCATGCCAACATCCAGATCAGCGTCAACGGCGGTTCGACCTGGCAGACCGTCTGGAATTTCAGCGGCGGCACACTGGAACCTTCGCAATGGGAATATGTCGAGTACGACTTATCGCAGTGGGCAGCCAACCAGTCCAATGTGCAGCTTCGCTGGGGGATTTCCTCCGACAGTTATCTGACCTACTGCGGATGGAACATCGACGATGTCCTGGTCTGGGGCGAAGCTCCCGCGTCCGTCCCGACACCGACACCCCGTCCGACGTTTACACCGACTTCTACGCCGACTGTGACACCGACACCGACTCCGTCGGTTCCTCCGACCATGACACCGACCATGACACCGGTTCCAGGTCGCGGAATTCAGCTTCTTCTGAATGGGACAGTCTTCTCGGCTGATGATCTTTTCCACCTCGAAATGAATGTGGTGAATGATACGAGCAGCACAGTGGACGTCGATGTCTACGTATTGCTGGACGTTTACGGAGTCTATTTCTGCTGGCCGTCCTGGACCAATCTCTCAACTGGTCTCGATTATCGGCAGTATCGGATCACGCCGCAGCAACTGCGTCACGAAGAGATCTTTCAGTTTGTGTGGCCGACAGTATCGGGATCGGCGGAAAATCTTCATTTCATCGGAGCCGCTTTCAACCAGGGATCCTTTGATATTTTCGGTGATCCCTCCATGGTGACATGGGGTTATCGCTGAGCATAGCAAGTTCGACTGACGTTTTCGGCCGGAGTCCCATTCCAGGGATTCCGGCCGTTTTCGTATGTTTGCATCATCTCCCGGTTTAACCTAGAATCAATGCAACGAGCCGGTTTCGCCGGCGATCTGTCTACGAGGAACGTCAGATGACATCTTTATTTGGACTGAAGAAGGAAATCGTCGAGGCCGGCCGCCGTGTTCATGCGAGGGGGTATGTGGCGGCGAATGACGGCAATATCAGTGTTCGAGTCGGACCGGACCGCATTCTGATCACGCCCACGGGAGTATCAAAGGGATTCATGTCCACCGAACAGATCGTTCTGTGCGACATGACAGGTAAATCCCTGACTCCCGGCCTGAAAACTTCATCGGAAGTCCGCATGCATCTGAAGGTGTATCAGCACCGTCCGGATGTGATGGGTATCGTGCATGCTCATCCGCCATATGCGACATCATTCGGGATTGCAGGCATCGCTCTGTCGCAGGCGATTCTGCCGGAGGTCATCATCACACTCGGGGCTGTTCCGATTATCGAATACGGAACTCCAGGAACGGAAGAACTGGCGGAGCCTCTCGTCCCGCATTTATCTCAGTTTGATGCCTTCATCCTTCAGAATCACGGCGCTCTCACCCTCGGGAGCACCCTCAACGACGCGCTTTTCCGGATGGAGACCGTCGAGCATTTCGCGCAGATTGCTTTCATTTCCTCCATGCTCGGACGCATTCAGACATTACCGGAGACCGATGTCCGTAAACTGCTCGATCAGCGGCAGCGATACGGATTCAAATCCGAGTTTGAGCCTCGGGTCTGCTCGGAAAGCGAAGTCAGCTCCTTGCCGGATTGCGCATTCGTCGGTACCAACCAGACCGTACTCAGGCCGAGGCTCCCGGATATCGCCTCCACTTCGCAACCGGAGAACACTGCGTCCGCTCCCGGGTCCGATACGATTCACAGTGTTGTTGCGCGTATCGTCGCTCAGGTTCTCGATTCAATGACCGGGAGTTCGCATTGATACCGACCGGAGAACCGGTCGGTCAGCAGGACTGACGTATGGGCACGGATCAGATCACATCGTTCGGGAGATATGTCATCGAGAGTCTGATTGGGGTCGGAGGATCCGGGAGAGTGTATCGGGCATTCGATCCGGAGCGAAACCGGGTGGTCGCCTTGAAAGTGCTCAATGTGTCCGAACCGGATGACGATGCGATATCAAAAATCCGGTTCCGTCGGGAATTCCAGGCTGCCTCGCAGCTGAATCACCCGCATCTGGTCAAGGTATATGACACGGGAACATATGAAGAGCGTGAGTATTTCACGATGGAGCTCATCGAGGGAGAGGATCTCGATCATCATCTCAACTCCTATGACGCGCATACCGATGGCAATCCGGACTTGAATCATCCCGATCGACTGACGCATTTTCTGGACCTTTTAATACAGACTGCGGATGCGTTGAGCTATCTGCACGGTTTCATGTATGTGCATCGGGATCTGAAGCCGGGCAATGTTCTGATCCGTCGGGATTCGACGGTGAAGGTCACGGATTTCGGACTGATGAAACAACAGGGGTCGTCACAGATGACTCGCACCGGAGCGATTCTCGGAACGGTGGAATACATGAGTCCCGAGCAGACCGTCACGACGCGGGTCGACTGTCGCTCGGATCTGTATTCGTTTGGTGTCATCGCGTTTAAGGTTTTTACAGGTACTCTGCCGTTTTCGGGGAGTCTGATGCGACAACTCGTGGCGCGAACGCGCGAGGAAGCTCCAGATCCCCGTATTTACAATCCCAAAATCGATACTCAGATCTGTCATTTCATCATGAAACTGTTAAAACGCAGACCCGAAGACCGCTTTGCCTCGGCCCGGGAGGTCTGGGATACGCTAATCCGGATTCGAGAGTCGATTGCCGGGCAACATTCGACGAGCACATCCGTCACACAGGCCATCGAGCCCGTGTCGATTCTTGTGAATGATCCCGCATGCGTTGGTCGTGATTCCGCTATTTCGGAAATCAGACGATTGATCGAGATTCTTCGGCATGGCACCAAAGGTTCACTGATTCTGGTGCATGGTGACGCGGGAGTCGGCAAAACACGGTTGATCGACGAGATCCGGACATTGGCGACTTTTCACAATATCATCTTTCAGCGCGGTACCTGTCGATCGCTCTCGGAAGACGCGATGGGGCCATGGATCGAGATGTTTCGAGGGTTCAGCGGAATTCTGTCGTCCTATTGCTCGGATGATTGTTCCAAACTGCACGATCAGCTGGAGAAAATGCTGGAAATGACCGGACGGTCGCCCGGCTCGAACGAAATCCAGCCGATGGCCGACGCTGTCCGCTACCAGTTCTTTGATCTCGCCAGCCGCTTTTTCATTGATGCCAGCCGGATCGTGCCGATGATTTTACATCTCGAGGACGCGCATCTCGCACTTCCCGATGCGATGGAATTTCTGCAGTTTCTGACGCGCAGGGCGGTCTTTACTGATGACAGCGGAAGCATGACGGATCAACCGGGGAAACTGATCCTGATCGTCACACACCGAGTGGCGGGCCTGACCTCAACACACGCGCTGAGCAAGCTGGAACGTCTGTTTGCCAAGCAGGATCGATTCCGCAGCATTCGACTCGAACCCCTCACCCGTGACCAATCCGATCAGTTCGTAAATGGGATGTTGACCGGAGAGATCGCCATTCCGGATTTTGGATCTCGGATTCACCGCATCGCCAATGGAAATCCTCTCTGCATCAGTGAATTCGTGCGTTTTCTTGTGTCTCGAGGTTCCATTCACAGGAGAGGTGTAGTGTGGGTGGAACAGGTAGAGGGCGACAGTGATCTGTATGATTTCCCCGTTCCGCCGTTGCCGGCTGCGGTGCTATCGGAGGTTCGGACTCTGCTCGACGGGCTTCTTCCGGATGATCTCCGGATCGCGAATGCCGTCGCTGTTTTAGCACCGCCATCGTCTTTCGGGGATATACTGGCGACATCGGGACTGAGCGAGGAGTCGGGGCTTGATGCTCTCGATCGTCTGCTCGCTCGAGGGATTCTCCTGGAAGATCCCCGCAATGATGAACGTTTCGAGTTCAACTCGCCTTTTTTACCGCGAGGCTTGCTTGATTCGATGACGGCAGAGCCCCGGAGAGAGCTGCACCGGACGGCGATGAGCATTCCGGTGATGACGAGCATCGAGGCGGTGCGCCATGCCATGCACGCAGATGATTCGCTCGCGAGTTCCATCTGGATCGATGCCATTCGGAATCTCATGCTTCAGGGATCCATCCCGACCGCCGCTCGCGTGGCTCACAAGGCGTTGACCCTGATGTCTTCTGATGCGGTGGAGACCCGGCAGGTCCGGATCATGTTCGGTAAGTGTCTGACGATCATGAACCGATTCGATTCGGCTCGGGAGCTGTTCAGTTCAATCATCGAGCCGGGAGGAGTCGGGCACACCGATGAGATAGCCATGGAATGCGAAGCCAGAATCGGATTGGCCGAGATCGAGTCGGGGTTGGGCAACATCGATCGGGCAATCACGCATCTCGCGCCGATGATATCACGGATGGCGACGCTCGATCCCCTCCCCCGGATCGATCTACTTCAAACGTCCGCCGTGCTTTCGATGTCGAAGGGGGATCTCGATGCGGCAGCGAGCGCACTAAATGTTTCGTCGGCCATGTGCATGCAAACCGGAGACCTTCCGCGAACCGCCCGTTCCCATCATCTTCAGGGGATGTTGTCGTTCTATCGGTCCGATTATGCGGCGGCTGCTGATTCCTATCGGCTTGCGATCGAAATCCGGACCGGGATCGGGGACGCACTGGGCATCGCCCAGACAAAATCCAACTGGGGAGTGATTCAAAAAATTGAGGACCGGTATGAAGAAGCGGCGGCGC
>Ga0302253_1000431_pt1 | contig 35596 bp, 34 predicted proteins | sample AAG_RA_Trp_MG_FD_193537 | JGI IMG/M metagenome (GOLD analysis project Ga0302253, IMG submission 193537) | Enriched activated sludge microbial communities from anaerobic digester in WTTP, New Holstein, Wisconsin, United States - AAG_RA_Trp | ecosystem: Engineered > Bioreactor > Anaerobic >...
CCTTTTCGGTCTCGTAGACCATGCAAAATGCCGAACAGTAACCTAGATTTCCTGTCCCGCTCTCGCGGTCAGTGTATCACTACCCACCACGTCCCGGTTGGACTTTTTTATCAGACCTCCTTTCGGGCATTATGAGCGTATTTAAATCGGCTGGCGGCAAGAAGACATCAAGTGAAAGCCGCTCTGTTGCCTTTGATCTCCTGCTCGTCCTCTGTCGGCATGCCCAGTTTCAAAAGTTCTTCCTTTAATAATCGTGCCGCGCGCTGGTCCACTTCGATGAGTACCTCATCGCCCGGCAGAATTTCCATCGAAGGATAGGGGAAAAGTCGTTCTTCACCTCGCATGATGCCAGCCAGTATGCATTCGCCAGGAAGCCGCTCTTTCAGCTCGCTCACCAGGTGAATCGAGCTTCCTTCCATAAAGGGAATATGCAGCGTGGCGGCAGCGTGCGTTATTTGCTCGGGATACAAGGGAGGAATCTGCGCGAGGAGTGAATCATAAATCGGCTTTGTCCTGAGCAGGTTTGCAGTGAGCGTCGCGATAATCGACACAAAAATGAATGCCGGGAAATGCGCGAAACTCCCTGCCATTTCGGTGATCAGTACCGCGCCGGTGATCGGAGCCCGAACCACCGCGACGAAAAAACCTGCCATGCCAAGCAGAATATAGTTTGGCAAATACGGCGACTGATAGCCAAAAAGCCCAAGCAAGCTATACACAAGTCCGCCCAGCACCGAGCCGATCGCGAGCATGGGCAGAAAAATGCCGCCCGGCGCTCCCGATGCATACGAAAAAAGCGTGAATACAAATTTGGCTGCCAGAAGCAGTGCGATTGCAAAAAAGGACATCGTCGAAAGCAAGGGAAATGAGACAAGATGATTCCCGCCACCCGCTATCATGGGATACACAATGCTGATCGCGCCTGCCATCAGAAACGCCGAAATTACCCGGAATTCTTCGCGCGGAACAACGCGCCTGTACAGCTTCTGGAATCCGAGCAGCCCGATATTGAACAGACTGCCAAGGGCGCCAGTCAGAACTCCGATCCCCAATATAACTGTAAAGTAATATCGCAGCGGAAGGGTTTCGAGAATCGTCAGCTCGAAAATGGGGCTCGTCCCGAAAAAAATCCACATGACGACATTCGCCATGAAGGAGGCAATCATCGTCACCGTGAGCATGACTGGGGAGAAGTTGCGGTGCAGTTCCTCGATGCAAAAGAGCACGCCAGCCAGCGGCGCATTGAAAGCGGCGGAAATGCCGGCAGCCGCGCCTGCAGTGACCAGGAAACGGCGATAATCGGGAATGTGGAAAATGTCCTCGATTGCGGTTCCCGCGAGCGCACCGAGCTGGATGGATGGTCCCTCTCTGCCGAGCGAAAGCCCCGCGCCAAGCGCAAATGTGCCGCCGGCGAATTTGAGAGGGAGCTCTCTTTTCCAGTCAAAATTGATGCGCCGCATGAGAAACGCTTTGACCTGGGGAATTCCGGAACCTTTGATGAGTGGCGAGCGTCGCACAAATAGTGCAGTAAATATCGCGCCTGTCGCGACGATGCCGAACCAGAGCAGAACGACCTTCGCAGGGGGCGCATTCCCGATAAGAGCATCTCTGAAATGTTCGGCGCTTACGATTGCCGTTCGGTAGGCGACGACGAAGAGCCCAGAAACCGCGCCGGTAAGTGCCGCATATGCATAGATCCGAGTGTGCGTATACAGATTGCCGTTTTTCAAACCGTATAACCTCGTTGCATCTGGATGCTCGATGGGCGCACAATATGTATCAGGCTGCAATTTGCAGCTTTTGGGGTAAATCGAAAAAAATTCTTGCATTGTGCACGAAAGCAGTATATAGTAGTTTTGAATGTTACTCAAAGAGGAGGTAATATGAGAAAGCTTCTTTTCGCAATGATCGCGCTTCTGGCGGTCGTAGGCCTGAGCGCCCAGGATTTTACGATTGTAAACGGCGCCGAGCCAGCATCGCTGGATCCGCATGCGGTTGAAGGTGTTCCTGAACACCGCATCTATATGGCTCTCTTCGAGGGACTTACTGTGTCCGATCCGCGCACGAACCGCGCAATCCCCGGTATCGCAGAGAGCTGGTCCTTCAGCAAGGATTACAAGACTATCACCTTCAAACTGCGCAAGGGCGCGGTTTGGTCTGATGGTGTCGAAATCACCGCTGACACGGTCGTCAAGTCCTGGCTTCGCAAGATGGATCCGAAAAATGCATTCCAGTATGCAGATCTTCCCGCCATGTACATAGCCGGCGCCATGGATTATCTGGAAGGCAAAGCTGGCCCCGAGAGCGTAAAAATCCGCGCAGTCGACAAGTACACTTTCGAAGTTCAGCTCGTTGGTCCATGCCCCTTCTTTGCCGACATGACCACCCACTATGCATTTGCAATTGTTCCCATCCATGCAATCGAAAAATACGGTCAGGATTGGGTAAAGCCTGGCAAGATCGTTTCCAACGGCCCGTTTGTCCTGTCTGAATGGAAACCGCAGGAAAAGATCGTTGTCGTGAAAAACAACAAATACTGGGATGCGAAGAATGTCGCGCTCAAGAAAGTTACTTTCATTGCCAACGACGACATTAATGTCGGCTACAACCTCTACAAGACTGGTGCAGCAGACTGGACTGAGACTGTGCCGCTCGAGCTCATGGACGAAGTCAAACTGCGCAAGGATTTCCATGTTGCTCCTGAGTATGGAACCTACTACTACATCTTCAATGTAACCCGCAAACCGCTCGATGATGCCCGCGTGCGCAAAGCGCTCGCCATGGCCATCAACAAGAACGACCTTGTCAACAAGGTAACCCGTGGTGGCCAGATTCCTGCGAATGGCTTTGTACCGCCAAGCGCTGGGTATACCCCTGCAAAAGGCTACGGCTATGACCCCGAAACAGCACGCAAGCTCCTTGCTGAAGCTGGCTATCCTGACGGGAAAGGCTTCCCGACCCTGCAGATTCTCTATAATACCAGTGCTTCCCACAAGCGTATCGCCGAGTTTATCCAGGCTCAGTGGAAAGACAACCTGGGCATCAATGTTGGGCTTTTGAATCAGGAATGGGGAACCTACCTCGACACCCGTTCGCAGTCGCATAACTTCGACATTGCGCGCGCCGGCTGGATTGGCGACTACCTCGATCCGTCCACATTCCTCGATATGTGGGTTACTGGTGGCACGCAGAACGATGGTCTGTATTCCAGCCCGAAATACGACGAGCTTATGGCGAAGTCGCGCGTAACCAGCGGCAGCGAGCGTTATCAGATCATGATGGATGCTGAAAAAGTCCTCATCGACCAGGATATGGCGGTTCTTCCGATCTACTACTATGTCACCCAGAATCTTATTGATTTGAATAAGTGGGATGGCTGGTATCCGAACCCGCTCAATACGCATCCGTGGAAGTTCGTTCGCCCCAAGAAGTAATCAAGTGGGCTAAATGAATCTAGTAAGAGGCTGTCCGAAAGGGCAGCCTCTTTTATGAGATGACAAGATGTCATGGAGCAGTTTTGTTGAGCCGCGCATTGCATTTTCTCCGTAGATGAAATCGTCAAGATGATGTATAATATTTTAGCCTGAGAAATATCTTCTCAGATTTTGAAATTCCGGTCACGCACAAGCATCCCTGTTCTTTTTTCAAGGGGTAGTTTGCGTCCAGGAAAGGAGTGATTCCGAATGGCACGATATTTCATTCGGAGAGCGTTGAGTCTCATTCCGACGCTCTTTATTGTGATCACGCTGAGCTTTTTTCTGATCAGGCTCGCCCCCGGCGGTCCCTTTGCTCGCGAACGTGAAGTGCCCGAAGCGATTCTTCAGAATCTCATGAAGCGGTATCATATGGATGAACCGTTGTTCAAGCAGTATCTGCGCTATATGGGCGATATTGTCCGCTGGGATTTTGGCCCCTCATATCGCTACAGAGATCTCACGGTAAATGAGATTATCGATCGCGGCCTGCCTGTTTCCATGTCGCTTGGTGTGATTTCTTTGGTACTTGCAGCTGTTGGAGGTGTAGCGGTTGGCATAATTTCCGCGCTCAAGCAGAATAAGTGGCAGGATTATGTTGCAGTTTCGATTGCGGTTATCGGCATATCGGTGCCACTTTTTGTTATGGGACCTGTTCTGCAGCTAATATTTGGCATGAAGCTGAAAATCTTGCCAATCGGGCAGTGGATATCCACCCATGGTCTCAAGGCGATCATTCTGCCTGCATTGACGCTTTCTTTCCCTTATTTTGCCTATATTGCGCGGCTTTCGCGAGCCAGCATTCTCGAAGTATTGCGCTCTGACTACATTCGCACGGCGCGGGCAAAAGGGCTCAAGGAATCGGTAGTGGTCTGGAAGCATGTGCTGAAAGGCGCGCTTCTCCCTGTCGTGACGTACCTGGGGCCTGCATTTTCGGGCATTGTTGTCGGATCGATCGTCATCGAATCAGTGTTCCTTGTACCGGGCATTGGTCGTCCATTCGTGCAGTCGGCGCTCAACCGCGATTATACGCTCATCATGGCGGAAGTAGTTGTCTACTCCATAATCCTCATCATTGCCAACCTCGTGGTCGATTTGATCTATGGCCTCCTCGATCCGAGGATTTCTTACAAATAGGGGGTGGCGCATGGCAAATAAAAAACTGCAGCAGGCTGTCAACGAATTCAACCAGGTCATGAAGCCCGTCTCCCTTTGGGCAGATGCATGGAAGCGCTTGCGCAAGAACAAGATGGCACTTATAAGTCTATTTATTGTAAGTATCTATATACTAATAAGCCTTTTTGCGCCGATTTTGACAAGTGCAGGGGTCCTCATCGACTACCGTAAACAGGTCATAACAAATGCAAGTCTCCCGCCATCGCTTAAGCCGGCAGGCGAGCTTGTCGTAAAGAAAATTGAAGCGCGAATCGCAAGCCTTGAGCAGCGCGTAAAGGAAAAAGCGGAAGAGCAGAGTGCTTTTGGATCCTTTTTCAATTTTGGCGCAACCGACCAAACGCAACCAGAGTCTGCAGCGGAGGCGACGCCGAGTGATCAGGGCGATACTAGCGCATTTACCTTTACTTATCAGGGCGAGGGCTTTTCGGGAAACACTACCGACCCTGTTGTGCGCGAGCTCATAAGCCAGAAAGAGACGCTCGAAAAAGTCAAAGCAGAGCTCGATACCAACCCCGATTATAAATTAGTGTACATTTTGGGGACCGACGACCTCGGCCGCGATATGTTTGCGCGCATTATCTATGGCGGACGCATTTCAATCGCTATCGGGATTGTCGGAACGCTGACTGCGGCACTCGTCGGTATCCTTATCGGCGCAATTTCCGGCTATGTCGGAGGCTGGCTCGACAATCTTCTTATGCGCTTTGTCGATATCATGTATGGCCTGCCTTACATGCTCATTGTCATCATTATCATGGCGATGATCGGAGAGAAGGCGCGAGGCAGCTTTGTTGTGCTGTTTGTTGCAATCGCGCTTGTTTCATGGCTCACGATTTCGCGCGTGGTACGCGGGCAGATTATAAGCCTTAAAAATTCCGAATTCGTGGAAGCTGCGCGCTCTATGGGCGCAAGCTCCTGGCGAATTATTTTCCGCCATCTTTTGCCGAACACGCTCGGTGTCATCATTGTATTTTCCACGCTTATGATGCCCAGTTTCATCATGAACGAGTCGTTTTTAAGCTTCCTCGGCCTTGGCGTTTCGGCTCCCGATGCGTCGTGGGGGACATTGGTATCTGAAGGTGTCCGCGCGATGGAATCGTATGCATGGCAGCTGCTCGGCCCTGGTATTGCAATGACGATTTTCTTGTTCTGCATGAACTTCCTCGGTGATGGTCTGCGAGATGCCCTCGATCCGCAGAGCAAGAACCGGACCTGATAAGGAGCCGAAATGACTGACGAAGTAATTCTTGAAGTAAAAGACTTGAAAACATATTTTATGGTAGATGAGGGTTTGGTAAAAGCCGTCGATGGGGTGGATTTTCAGCTCCATCGCGGTGAAACGTTAGGAATTGTCGGCGAATCGGGCTCCGGCAAGAGTGTTACAAACCTGTCAATTATAAATCTCATCCCAGTACCTCCAGGGAAAATTGCGGGCGGGCAGGTTTTGTTCCATGGCAAAGACTTGCTCAAGATGCCGCCGCACGAAATCCGCGACATACGCGGCAACAAGATATCTATGATTTTCCAGGATCCGATGACCTCGCTCAATCCATTCTTGCGGATTTCAACGCAGATGGTCGAGACAATCGAGCTCCATCAGGGTTTGGACAAAAAAGCAGCCAAGGAAAAGGCCATCGAAATGCTCAAGCTTGCGGGCATTCCTGCACCGGAAAAACGCATTGATCAGTACCCGCACCAGTTTTCTGGCGGAATGCGCCAGCGCGTTATGATCGCTATGGCCCTTTCGTGCAACCCGGAAATCCTCATTGCTGACGAGCCGACCAGTGCACTCGATGTCACTATCCAGGCACAGATTCTTGAGCTTATGCAGGAACTAACCCGCAAGCTCGGGACTGCGGTTATCATGATTACGCACTCTCTCGGAGTGGTTGCCGGTATGTGCGATACGATCTGCGTTATGTATGCGGGACGGATCGTTGAGCGAGGCCGTACAGAAGAAATCTTTGAATCGCCGAAGCATCCCTATACCGTGGGCCTCATTCATTCGGTGCCACGCCTCGATCAGGAGACAAAGGGGCGCTTGTATTCGATACCCGGCCAGCCACCCAACGTAATAGATCTGCCGGATTGCTGCCCATTCTTCCCTCGCTGCGAAAAGGCGATGGATATCTGCAAGAAGAAATACCCGCCCTCGGTGTCGTTCGAAAATGGTCAGAGCGCTTCATGCTGGCTGTACGCGAAGGAGGCCCAGAATGCCTGATCACAAAGTTTTGCTCGATGTCCGCGGCCTCAAGATGCATTTCCCTATAAAAGCAAGCTTTTTCTCAAAAGCCAAGAATTTTATCTATGCCGTCGATGGAATAGATTTTCAGGTCCGCAAGGGCGAGACGCTCGGCCTTGTCGGAGAATCCGGCTGCGGCAAGTCGACGACCGCGCGAGCAATTGCCCAGCTCTACAAGCCTACCGCGGGTGAAGTCATCCTAAATGGCAAAGACCTGACCAAGCTGCCTCCCCAGGAAATGATCGAAGCGCGCAAGAACATGCAGATGGTCTTTCAGGATCCCTATGCGTCGCTCAACCCGCGCATGACTGCCGGCGATATCATCGCCGAACCGATCCGCATTTTCCAGAAACGCGGGCTCATCGACATGAGCACCGAAGAGCGCAACGATCGCGTCGAGCACCTTATGGAAAAAGTTGGGCTTTCGCGCTTTTTCAAAAACCGCTATCCGCATGAGTTTTCGGGCGGGCAGCGCCAGCGTATCGGCATCGCACGCGCGCTGGCGCTCAATCCTGAGCTCATTCTCTGCGACGAGCCGGTTTCTGCGCTCGATGTGTCGATCCAGTCGCAGATTCTCAATCTGTTCAAAGATTTGCAGGACGAGTTCGGACTGACGTATCTCTTTATAGCGCATGATCTTTCGGTTATCAAATACATTTCGAACCGTGTGGCGGTCATGTATTTGGGGCTTATTGTAGAGATTGCGGATGCAGCTGACCTGTACAAGAATCCTCTGCACCCGTACACACAGGCACTCCTGTCAGCGGCGCCGATTCCCGATCCCAAGATCGAAGCGAAGCGTAAGCGCATCATCCTGACGGGCGATGTGCCGTCGCCGGACAAGCAGAGGCCTGGCTGCAATTTCTACGACCGCTGTTCGAAGCACATGGATATTTGCAAACAGGCGCGGCCGATGCTCAAGGAAGCAAGCCCTGGCCACGAGGTTTCATGCTTCCTCTATCACAAGCCGGAGTGAAATAGCCGGAAGCGAACGGCGCACAGGCTTCAGCAGAGCGCCGCGTGCAGTATTGTTGAGATGCTGCTGAATATGGGGCTGCCTTCGGGCAGCCCTTTTATTTAAGCAGCACTCTTGTTTTTGGTTGCTTTTTATTCAGCAATGTTGTCCAGGAAGGAACACCCGATGAGCGCAGCGAGTGCCTTACCGGCTTGTGCGAGGCGAACAGCTCGGCGGGCTGGGGTCATATCGAGCAGATAATGCTCCTCATTTTTTGTGATGAGGAGCAGTGCGATATAGAGTTTTTTGCGGCGGGCAAAATCAAAGCTGCCCTTGAAGCCCTCACGGGAGTCTTTACCCTGCATGGATTCGAAAGCATCGCGGTTCGAGCTCTCTTCTTCCTTGCTGCCGGGCACTGTTCCTTTCGAGAATGCGGCGAGCTGAATATAGCCGATTTCCTCAAAGGTAAGCTGGGTTTTCTTGAGCATGGGATAAAAGCCGACAAGCCCGCTGACGGTTTTGGTATTCACGTCGAAAAGCCAGTCTTCTTTGTAAATGACGCCTAAAAGAAGCAGGAATATTGCGATCCAGCCGATAGGGCCCGCGCGGAATTCCTCGAGCACAATCGCTGCTCCCAGAAGAATGAGCATGCCTCCCATTACAAGCCGGAATGAAAGCGAAATTCCGTAGAAGAGCGATCCATCTTTGCGTGCAACAAGTCTGAGCGGAATTTCCATTGCTATTCCTTGGGAGGGCTGGGGTCGGGCTGTGCGTTTTGATCGGCCGCGGTAGCAGAAAGAGATGCGAGCCTGTCGAGCAATTGCCGGAATGGAGAGCCGGGTTTTTTGAGCTCGCGCGAGCCACGCGTTATTTTGCACAGAGAAAGTCCGAGGTTTTCAGCGATTTTGCGCTGGGGGGTGCCCTTTGCAAGCTCTTTGACGAGCGCCCACCGTTTGGCGATTTCATCTGCTTCTGCAACAGTGAATAAAGAGTAGAAAAATTGCTCTATGAGGGCGGAGTCAGCGCCTTCGAGCGCACTCGCCATCTCGGCGATGGACTCGCGCATAAGTTCAGGATTTCTTGACATATATGTTCATTATATCATGAAAAGCCAGGCAGGTCAAAAAATGAAAAAGAGGCCCGGAGGCGGATCCCCGGGCTCACAATTCTGCTCGCAACCTACCTTCGGAGCGGAGCTTGCAGATTGCGCTCGAAGGCGCGCTCCATCGCTTCGATAAGCGGCAGGCGCTTGCCCGCAAGGAAGCGCACCATCGCGCCGCCGCCTGTGCAGACATAGCCATATTTCGAAAGGTCGGTAAAGCGCGTTGCCGCAGAGATGGTGTCGCCGCCGCCGATTACGGTATAGCCAGGCGCGTCCGCGATGGCTTGCCAGATTTCGCGTGTGCCATCCGACCAGGGCTCGTGTTCGTACATGCCTGCCGGGCCGTTCACAAAGATCGAGCCGGCCTTGCCAATGTATTCTTTGAAAAGCTCGATGGTCTGGCGGCCCACATCGGGCAGAAGCCGGTCTTTGGGGAGCGAGCCGACGGGCGCCTCGGCACGGACTGGCTTGGAATCGTGCGACGTGCTCTGGCCGGGCTTTGTGCTTGCTTGCGCCGAAGACGGCGCGCCCTGCCCCATGTTCGCGTCATAGGCAAAGTCGACCGGCAGCACATAGTGGCTGCCAAACTCCTTAAGGAGCGATTTTGCTTCGGGTATAAAGGTGTCGAGGGCGCGGTCGGCTAGAAATTTCGTGATTGTCGGGCCAAAATCCACGCCGCGCGCAATGTGCATCACGATGCCGGTAACGCCCGCGGTGAGGATATAGTCAGCGCTCCCGTCGGTCAGCACCTTGCGCATCATGTCAAACGCATCGGAAATCTTGGCTCCACCCAGCACATACACGCAGGGGCGCCGCGGGTTCTCCATAACTGACTTGAGCGCAGTGTATTCCTCCATGAGCTGGATGCCGCCGGCGGTAGGCAGTAGTTCCTGGAACGCTACCATGGATGGCGCATTGCGGTGCGCGGCAGCGAAGGCGTCGTTCACGTAGTAGTCGGCAAGCGGAGCGAGGCTTCGGACAAGCCAGGTCTGGGTCATCTCCTCCGCGGTGAGCTTGACCACGGTTTCGAAGGTGCTGATCTCCTCGGCGAGGTAGCGCAAATTGCCGAGAATGACAGCTTCTCCCGGGGACAGCGCTTTGACCGCAGCTTGCGCCGCTGGCCCGCAGACATCGTCGATATAGGACACGTGATGTCCCGACAGGCGCGAGAGAATCTCCGCGTGCTCCGCGAGCGGGATGAGGTTCTGGTAATCCAGGGTATCGCCCTGATGTGCGATGAGCGCGACTTTTGCGCCGCGTTCGAGCATGAGGTTGAGGGTCGGCACGGTCTTTTCGATCCGGTTCGTGTTGACAATGCGCTTGGTTGTGGGGTCGATAGGGGAATTGATGTCGGGCCTGAAGATGACGGTTTTGCCGTGCAGCTCAAGCTCGGTGACGGGGCGGATTTTCAGGCGTGGGCCTTGCATGGTTTCCTCCTCTGTAGCTCTGGCGACAGCCGGCTCTACCCTACATTGCGCCACTTGCCGATACCCAGATACCGGTTCGTCGTATCCGTCGCCTCGATGCGGTCGAGCTGCATGCGCATGCAGGCACGGACTGCGTCCATGTTTTCGGGGATAACCACCGCTTCCTGGGGCACATTGATCGCGAACATCACATCCTTACCGCTCATGACGACTGTATCTTCCCAGGCTGCGATTTCGTACATGTCGCCGCGGGGGTTGCCGAGGTCGCGCGCATACCGGAAGAGGCTCGCGTTGCCCAAGAATCCTTCGGCAATAGAAACAACACGGATACGCGGATGCTCGCGGAAGAATTCGATGACATTTTCCGGGGTCACCGATTTTTTGGGCGTTGCAACGACGGTGATGATGTGGCCGTGGGTCACGGGGGTGTGCACAAGGATGCCGGTGGCATCGACATGGGGCATGATGGTCATGAGGTCGAGCGCCTGGTGGCTCGGAGCCTTGTCAATCTGGAGGGCATTCGTGAGCCCGCGATGGTAGTCGCCGGGGTCCGCCACGCGGCGGATAATGGTAATGGCTACTTTCTCCACGCCTACCTTGCGATCGATGCAGTCCACCGCGCGGATGAGGCCCGTCGTGTTGCAGCTGGTCAGCTTGAGGAACTGTGCGCCGATGCCTTTTTCGTAGTTCGCGTAACCATGGAAAAACACATCCGCGACGGAATTCTTCTCGCCGCCCTGGAAAATCGCTTTCTTGCCGTATTTCTCATAGAGCAGGCGGTTTTTGGCGCCCACTCCGGCGCTTGTGGCATCGAGTATGACATCGACCTGCTGCACAAGGTCTTCGAGCGTGCCGGAAACCGGGATGCCTGCTTTGTCGAATTCCTCGCGCTTCTCGGGCGCGGCAAGAAAGAACTTGTAGGGCATGCCCTTCTCGCGCAGCGCGCGCACCGAAAGCGTCACCGCGACATCCGCTACGCCGACAAGCTCCATGTCGCCCTGCAACGCCACGCCATCTGCCAATCGCTGACCGATGACGCCATACCCTGCTACGCCAACTTTCACTTTTGCCATAAAAACCTCCTCTTAGATCCCCGCCTTTTCCCGGATATATTGTCGCGCCTTTATCGCATATTCAAGCGGATTGGCAAGCGCCGGGTCCTGCTCGGCCTCCACAACCCACCAGCCTTTATAGCCGGCATTTTTCAATATCTCGAAAACCGGCGCAAAATCCAGACCTCCGTCCCCGGGCACTGTAAACGCGCCGTTGCGGACTGCCTGCAGGAAACTCCATTTTTCGCGCTTTGCCCGCTCGACGACATCAAAGCGCACATTCTTGAGATGCACATGCCAAATTCGCTTTAGATATTTTTTCAGCACTGCAAGATGGTCTTCGCCCGAGAACACAAGGTGCCCAGTATCGTACAAAAGGCCGACAAGGTCAGGGTCGGTCATTTCCATAAAGCGGTCGATTTCCTCTGTTGTCTGTACCCCTGTCCCCATGTGGTGATGGTACGTCAGGCGCATGCCTTTCTGCTTGGCGATTGCGCCAAGATGGTTGAGGCCTTCGGTAACGCGCTTCCATTCATCGTTGGTGAACCGGGGTTTTGCATCGAATACAGGCAAGGGCTTGCCCTGTATGGAATTCCCTTGTTCTGCCGCGCCAATCACACGCGCGCCGACTGCGTACAGAAAATCGCACTGCTGGACAAAATCGCGCTCGACTTCTTTGAGTGGCTTGGTCGTCAGAAAAGAAGAAAACCAGGCATTGCAGATCGTAAGACCGCGCAGCTTAAGCGCCTTGTTGAGCACTTTCGGATCGCGGGGGTATTTGTTGCCGACCTCGCTGCCCTCGAACCCTGCAAGCGCCATTTCTGAAACGCACTGCTCGAACGGGATTTCGCCGCCAAGCTCGGGCATGTCATCGTTCGTCCAGCCTATTGGCGCGATCGCCAGTCGAATGTTCTTTTCCATAGTGTATCCTCCTCGATTGAATGGATGCCGCGCGCATGGAGCGCTTTGCAAGCGCGCTTCCGATACCCATTAGAATTTGCGCGCTTTTGAAAGCTCGGCCTTCATCTCCTCTGCAGCACGCACGACCTCGGGGTTATCCGATACTTCCGCGGTTCCCACACGCCACCAGGATTCATAGCCGTGGGTCATGGATTTGGGTGAGACGCGGGCATGGATCACGACGGGGCCTTTTGCTCTGAGCGCGCGGCGGACTGCTTTGCGGAATTCTTTTACCGTGCGCGCGCGAAGTCCCAGCGCACCCCAGCTTTCTGCGTTCTTCGCAAAGTCAACCTGAACCTGCTCGCCGGCAAGGAGGCCGGTTTCCGGGTCGCGCTTTCGCCACTCGTTGCCAAAATGAGCAATTCCCTGGCTGTGCTGAAGATTATCGATGCACTGAAAGCCCGAGTTGTCGCACACGACAATGATGATTTTGCGGCCTTCCTGCACGGCGGTGAGCAGTTCGGTGTGCAGCATCGTGTATGCTCCGTCCCCGACAATTGCCACACATTCGCGCTCGGGCATGGCGAGTTTGGCCCCGAGGCTTGCGGCGATTTCGTAACCCATGCATGAGAAACCGTATTCCATATGGTAGGTTCCGGGCACGCGCGTGCGCCAGGTGCGCTGCATATCGCTCGGAATCGAGCCCGAGCCGGAGACGACAATGGCATTCTTCGGCAAAAGCACGTCGTTGAGCTCGCCGATGACGCGGATCTGGCTCAAGCCCATGGGATCTTCTTGCGTGTAGAGTGAATCGACTTCGCGCGCCCATTCTTCGCGGGCGCGGGCAATTTTGTCGCCCCATCGGGCTTTATAGCCGGCTGCACCCAGGGCCCGGCTCATAGTCAGCAGTGTGAGCTTTGCGTCGGCGATGATAGGCTCGGCGTTCATCTTGTTCGCATCGAAGGGGGCCACATTGATCGATACAAAGCGCGCCTTCGGGTTCTGGAAGAGCCACTTGGAGCAGGTGGTGAAGTCGCCGAATCGGGTACCCACACCAATGATAAGGTCTGCTTCCTTGGCGAGGCGGTTTGCGGCGAGACTCCCGGTTACTCCGATACCCGAAAGGTTGCATGGGTGATCCCAGGGAACAGAGCCTTTGCCTGCCTGCGTCTCCCCGAAGGGAATGTCGAATTTTTTGCAGAAATCGGCGAGGGCCCGGCCGGCTTCGGAATACCGCACGCCGCCGCCGCAGATCACATAAGGCTTTTCTGCACTCTTGATCAACGAAACAATGCGCGCGACTTGGGCACTTGTCGGCGGCCGTCGCTCGATATGGTGGATTCGCTGGTCGAAAAGCTCGACAGGGTAGTCGTATGCCACGCCTTGCACATCCTGAGGAAGCGCAATGGTCACCGCGCCCCCCTGTGCGGGGTCGGTGAGCACACTCATCGCATGGATGAGCGCAGTCATAATCTGCTCTGGCCGGGTAATGCGGTCGAAATAGCGGCTTACGGGACGGAATGCGTCGTTTGCGCTGATGGTAGCATCGTGCGGTACCTCGAGCTGCTGCAGCACGGGGTCTGGCTGGCGGTCGGCAAAGACATCGCCGGGCAGAAAAAGCACAGGGATATGGTTCACGGTTGCGGTGCCAGCTGCGGTGACCATGTTGAGGGCTCCTGGGCCGATTGAGCTGGTGACGGCCATGATTTTTCGCCGGTTGTTCTGCTTCGCGTAGCCAATGGCCACGTGGCCAGCGCCTTGTTCATTCTTAGCCTGAATGAAGGGGAGGTTGTGACCGGGAGCAGCAAGTGCTTCCCCGAGCCCTACCACCACCCCATGCCCGAAAATCCCTATCACACCGCCGACGAATTTCTCGACCTTTCCATCGAATTCGATGTACTGGTTGTCGAGAAACCTCACAATCGCCTGACCGACGGTCATTCGAATTGTTTCCATAATGATTCCTCTTTTCTCAGCACGCCATCTATCGTGGCATGTCTATAAGATTTCCCCTGAAAAACGCGCGCATTGCTGCGCTCCTGTTTATTGTCGTTCGCGACGCATCTCCCAAATCTGAGCTCCGGGCTTGTCGACCCACACATGATCCGGGTTGAACTCGGGCGAGATATAGGGGTTTCCGTCCAGATGGCGGATGACCCACAGATACCACATGGCATATCCCGGAGCTGCGACCTGCGGATGATCTTTACTGTCGGTGATGAGCAGGGTATCCCGATTGCGCACTAGATACGCCTCTGTCCCCAATGCGGTCATGCCAAAGCCTTGCTCCGGATAGAATCGGTAGTGATAGATTTCTGGTTGAGGATGGTGGTGAGGCGGATAGCTTGACCAGCGCCCAGGCTGATTGACAACCTCGCCCAGCACAAGGTTTGACCATGGTGCATTGGTTTTGTTGAAGACCGTGCGCACGATGCGAGTACTTGTTTCCTGCAGAGTCCCCTCGTTGCGGAATTCGGTCTGGCACTCGAACGGCAAATACAGGCGCGGAGCAAACCGGGCGTCATTTGATGTCGCCGACACATAGAGTACTGCGCGCTCCGAAAGCGCCTGGATTTCAACCTCTGTCCCCGCCGGCAAATGCAAAACTATCGGATTCTCCTCGAGAAGGCTTGTGCGAGAGGCGCGGATTCTGGTGCCTCCTTCAGCCAGCGATTCGATGTAGATAGATTTCAAATCTGGAATCCAGTCTTCGCTCGAGCCGACCCATTCGACTTTTGTGCTCACCAAAAACACGACCATGCCTTCGGCAAGCAGGAACGCGCGCTCGTCGTTCGCATTGGATCGCCATGAAGTGCCTTTTTGAAGGCTGAGCGATGCAAAATCCATGAGCATATGTGCTCGATCTCCAGATCGAAGGACTAAAAGCTCATAGCCTTCTGCATAATCGCCCGAATGATGTAGTACCATATGCTCCTCACAGCACTTCGGAGACTTTTACCGGGCGATGCTCCGCGAGCGACTTCTTTGCTGCAAGTCCGATGGCAAGGTTCATGAGCCCATCGTTTCCAGTAACCGGAGTCTCGCTGCCAGTTTTGATCGCCTCGAAGAAGGCTTTCATTTCGGCAATGAAGGCATCGCGGTAGCGCTCGAGGAAGAAATAGAGCGGCTTGTCGCTATGGACACCGCTTCCGTCGCTCAGGCGTACCTGCGATGGTGTATCGTTTTCGGTGGCTGCGCAGCCGCCCGAACCGAACACTTCGACGCGCTGGTCGTAGCCATAGACAGCTTTGCGCGAATTATCGATGACGCCGAGCGCACCGTTGGCGAATTTGAGCGTGATGATGGCGGTGTCGACGTCGCCGGCTTTGCCGATTTCGGGATCGACGAGAACTGCGCCGCTTGCAAACACTTCTTCGACTTCGCTCCCCGCCTGGAAACGCGCCATGTCGAAATCGTGGATGGTCATGTCGAGAAAAATGCCGCCCGATACTTTGACATAGGCCAAAGGAGGCGGCGCCGGGTCGCGCGAAGTTATTTTAACGAGCTGCACTTGACCGAGTGCGCCGGACTTTGCGAGCTCGCGAATATGGGCAAAGTTGTGGTCAAAGCGACGGTTGAAACCGATCTGGAGGCGGACGCCTGCTTCTTTGGCCGCGGCGAGGGCGGCTTTGACTTTTGCGATCGTAAGGTCGACCGGTTTTTCGCAGAAAATGTGCTTGCCTGCGTGTGCGGCTTTGATGATATAATCCGCGTGGGTGTCGGTCGAAGAGCATATGAGCACCACGGAAATCTCCGGATCGCGCAGCATTTCTTCGGCATCTTTTGTGACATGCGGGATACCGAGGCTTTTTGCCCATGCTTCGATTTCAGGCGTGAGGTTCGCATCCGCGACAGTTTTGACTCTCGCTTCAGGCATATAGTACACAATATTCGAAACATGAATCTTTCCGATTCGGCCTGCGCCGATGACACCGACTGTAATCTTGTCTGACATATCCTTTCCTCCTGATAACGAATTCTTTACGCGTGCGAGAGATATTCAATGCTCGCCCGCAACGCAGAAGCGAGTTCTTTCGCGCTGAGCGTTTGAACTTCCGCCGAGAATGGTTCAAACGAATACATGCCGCGATATCCAGCCTTTTCGAGCCTGGCCATGAGGGCGGCGCTGTGCATGACATCAGCGGGGCCTGGCAGCACGCGATGCGCATCCGAAAATTGCGATTTCGGTATCGATGCCTCGACGCCCGATACATGGACGAGCCCGATCTTTTGGATAACCGCTGGATCATCGAACATCGCCGGAGAATCGGGGCCCAGATAACTATGGAATGTATCGACGAGCACACGATAGCAGGAAGCGCCGCTTTCGTGTATTGCCCTCAGGGCCACTTCCGCAGATGCAAGCGAGGAAATGCCAAAGCCAAGCGGCTCGACATACCCGAGCACGCCCGCCGCGCTGAAAAGGGGCGCATAGGTGTTCAGCGCTTCGACAGTGTCGTGATATTTCTGCTCTGGCGATCGCGCATCGTCGGCGCGATTATTGGGACAAAGCACAAGCGCAGGGCATTCGATTTCCTTGCAGAGCGCAAGCAGCGAATCGAGCTCATCGAGCGCTTTGGCTCGCGCACTCGGCAGATTGAACTGCTGCAGCGCATTTATCGTGATAATCCGGACGCCAGCCTCTCTGGCCAGCCTCACGACTTCCGAGCCTTTGAGCCCGTCGGTTACTGCTCCGTCCCTGATGTCGTTGCGCAGTTCAATCGCAGACATGCCGAGCTTGGCCGCGAGTGCGAAGAAATCGGCCAGTCTCAGCGCCGGCGCCGCAATTCGGTTCAGCGCGAATCGCTTTGTTTCTATCATATTATTATCTCCTTTTCACACAAACAAATCTGAGGCGGTCTGCACTTCAGCCCTGTCTGCGCCTCTCATTTCTGCCGCGCATTCTTGCGCATATCGAATACTACCGCCGAGACAATAATCACGCCCTTGATGACCTGCTGCAAATACGGCGAAATGCCCAAAAGCAAGAGCCCATTATTCAGTATCCCCAAAATGAGAATACCTGCAATAATGCCGGGCACCGTTCCAATGCCGCCCGTATGGCTTGTGCCGCCTATTGTCGCTGCAGCGATCGCGTCGAGCTCATAGTTGTTGCCAAGCGTTGCAATGCCCGAAGCAGCTCTCGCAGTGATCAGAATACCGGCGATCGAAGCGCAGAACCCGGAGACAGCGTAGATCGCTATCAGGTTCTTGCTGACCTTGATACCGGAGGTGCGGGCGGCATTCACGTTCCCGCCGATTGCATATACATTCTTTCCAAACCGCGTATGGCTGAGAATGACATAGGCAATCAGTGCGACCAGCGCGAAAACAATAACGACATACGGAATCGGGCCGAGAAGTCCCTGACCGATAATCTTGAATTCAGGGCGCAACATGGGCACGGGGTATGCATTGGTCAGAATAAGCGCCAATCCGCGCGCGATAATCATAGAGCCGAGCGTTGCGATAAAAGGCGGAATTGCGGTGTAGGCAATGAGCGCCCCATTGGTGATTCCCACGATTATACCTGCCGACAAGCCCGCGATTACCGCGACAATAGGCGGCAACAGCGGCAGATTGGGGAATATTCGCGCTGAATAACTCGGCTCCTGCACAAGGCTCGCCGCAATGACAGAAGTCAGCGATACAATCGAGCCGACTGACAGGTCGATGCCTCTCGAAATAATGGTAAAGGCCACTCCGATAGCCAAAATGCCTCGCCCCGATTCTGTGATCAGTACATTGATGAGGTTTTGCGCCGTAAGAAAAGAAGGCGAAAGGAATGACAATACGACAATCATCACGACAAGAACAATGAAAATCGCGTATCTATTTATGAATTTTCCGACATCGCTCTGTTGTGCCATGACATTCTCCTTCAGGCTACTTGATTATTATTGTACTTTGCTGCGGCGTACCGCATGATAGTTTCCTGGTCAGCTTCCTTGCGGTCGAGTATTGCGGTGATCTGGCCGCGGCTTACTACCAGAATCCTGTCGCTCATGCCAAGAATTTCCGGCATCTCCGAGCTGACCATGATAATCGATTTGCCTTCGCAGGCGAGTTTTGTGATGATGGTATGGATTTCGGCCTTTGCGCCGACATCGATGCCTCGCGTTGGTTCGTCCAGTATGAGGATTTCCGGATTGGTGAGCAGCCAGCGTGCAACGAGAACCTTCTGCTGGTTGCCGCCCGAGAGGTTCTGGATGAGCGCTTCGAGCGATGGCGTGCGGATTTTGAGCCGTTCCTTATATTCTTCGCAATCTTTGTAAATCTTTTTATGGTTGAGAAATACGCCAAACTTTGTATAATGCGCAAGGTTGGCGACAATGGTGTTGATTTTGACGGAAAGGACAGGAATTATTCCGTTGAGTCTTCGGTCTTCGGTCAAAAATCCGATTCCGGCTTTGATTGCATCTGCAGGCGTGCGGATATCTGTTTTCTTGCCATCGATGAGAATCTCGCCGGCGCTTCTCTGTCGCAGGCCAAAGAGAGCTTCCATCAATTCAGTGCGTCCAGCTCCTACAAGACCTGCCACTCCTAGAATCTCACCCTTGCGCAGATCAAAAGAAATATCGTGTAAAAGGCCTGGAACTTCGAGATGGCGCACCGACATTTTCACATCGCCAATCTTGCTCTCCATTTTCGGGAACATCTCGGTGAGCCGCCGCCCAACCATAGCGGAGATAAGCGAATCGATTGTCATTTTCTCGATTGGTTCGGTAATTATGTGATTCCCGTCGCGGAGCACAGTGACCTCATCCGCGATCTGGAAAATTTCTTCCATTTTGTGGGTGATATAGATGACCGCAACATTGCGTTCCTTGAGCTTGCGGATCATATCGAAAAGATGCTTGACTTCATTAGGAGTGAGCGCGGAAGTCGGCTCATCCATAATGACAATATCCGCGTTATACGAAATTGCCTTGGCAATTTCGATCATCTGCATTTTTGCGACAGAAAGTTCTTTAACCTTGATTTTCGGGTCTATATCGATTTCGAGCTCGCTAAGAAGCTGCCTGGTCTGCTCGTACATCGCTTTATGATCGACAAGAAAGCCGGCAGCGCCCCGCATCATAGGCTCTCTGCCAAGCCAGATATTCTCCATGACGCTGCGCTCGAGCACAGGGTTTAGCTCCTGATAAATCATTGCAATACCAAGCTTTAGCGCAGTATAAGGGTTGGGAATCGTTACTTTCTTTCCTCGCAGCCAGATTTCTCCGGAATCGGGAGGGTTAATGCCCACAAGGCACTTCATGAGGGTTGACTTGCCTGCGCCATTTTCGCCCATAAGGCCATGGACCCGGCCAGTTTTGACCTGCAAATCAACGCCGTTCAATGCACGGACTCCTGGAAATGTCCGCACAATTCCTTTCATTTCCAGAATGTAGTCTTCCATTGCTGCTCCAGATAAGGGAAGGCGGAATGCCCCTCGGCCACAGGCCCCGGGGCTCCGCCTCAATCAATGTGACCGCTCAGTACTTTGCAACGTTTTCAATCGTCACAGGTTCGAACGGTACCCAGCCGAATTTTTCGATCTTCTGGCCTTGAGCTGCCTTGAGCGCGAAATCGAGGGCTACTGCGCCCTGTGCTTTGGCGTTCTGGAACACGGTCATGGCCATTTCGCCCTTCTTTACCGCTTCTTTTGCGGGTGGGGTTGCATCGATGCCAACGACGGGGATCTTCTTGAGATCCATCTTGAGGGCTTTCATAGCTTCAATTGCGCCGAGCGCCATCTCGTCATTGTTGCAGATAACCACGTCGAACTGTTTGCCGGTGCCGAGCAGTTGCTGCATCTGGTTCATGGCTTTCCAGCGGTCCCATTCTGCTGTGTCTTCATACACTTTAACAAGCTTGAAGCCGGCTTTTTCGAGGGTTTCCTTCACACCGCGGGTGCGCTCATTGGTGTTTTCAAGTCCGAGTTGGCCCATGAAAAGCACATAACGGAGCTCGGTTTTGCCCTTGAAGAACTTGGCGAGGAATTCGCCCTGCATGCGGCCGGCATCGTATTCCTGCGAGCCGACATAGGCTGTCTTGACGCCATCGATGACGGCATCGCGCGGTCTGCGGTTGACGAAAATGACAGGGATGCCCCTTGCGCGCTGGATGATGGTCTCGACGGTGTCGGTGTTGATCAGGTTGACGATGACTGCGTCATATTTTTTTGTTGCGAAAACGTCGACCTGAGCCATCTGCTGGTTCACGTCCTGCTTGGCATCCTGCGAATCGACGACGACGTTGGGATACTTCTTCGCCGCTTCCAGAATTGCCTGCTCAAGCGAGGAGATGAACTGATCGCGGTCATACAGCGTGACGCCGATGCGATAGGTCTTCTGCGCGAATGCAGTTCCTGCCACAAGCGTGAGCGCAATGACGGCCAGGATCAGTTTTTTGCCGATACTCATAGTGCCTCCAAAAACATTGATTTTTCTCAGCAGGCAACGCCCGCTGGTTTTAAATTTGGGGGTCTGACCCCAAAATTTAAATTTGCAATTTCACTACTGTGCCTTTGCGAAACGATTCGGTCATCGCCATGCCGACACGGGTGGCCGCGGTACCGTCCTGGGGCCTTATTTCAGGTTTGCGGCCTTCGCGGATACACGCAACAAATTCGCGGGCTTCGGCGATAAAGCCCTCTTCGAAGCGCTCGTAGAAATCGCGCACACAATCGGTGCGGGCTCCAGCAGAATCGAAAATTTCGACGCGGTTTTTGCGCGGGGTGGTGCCGATTTTGAGAATGCCCTTTGTTCCGACAATTTCGGTGTGGGTGTCGTGGCCGTGGAAGGCTGTCCGGCTCGCGGAGAGCACGGCGATGGCTCCGTTTTTGAAGGTGGCAAGGCAGACGGTGTTGTCCGCGTCTCCAAGCGTGGCAAAGCCTTGGTGCACAAAACTGCCGCCTACGGAGTGCACCTCGGCGATTTCTGAGCCGACAAACCAACGCGCCAGGTCGATATCGTGTACATTCATATCGAGAAAAATCCCGCCGCCGGTTTTTACAAATTCGAGCTGGAACTCGGCATATTCATCGAGGTCGCAGGTCTGCGAGCGGACAAGGAAGGGTGTGCCTATTTTGCCGGCTTCGATAAGATCTTTCGCATACCGATATGAAGGATCGAAACGACGCACGAATCCGACGAGGAACACCTGATTGGAGTGGGTCTGCACGGCTCGTTCAATCTCCGCGCATTCTTCGAGCGTCACCCCCATAGGCTTTTCGACAAACACATGCAGCCCGCGATCGAGAGCAGCGAGCGCCTGCTGCGCATGATAGGTCGAGGAACTGGCTATCCAAACCGCGTCGAGCGAGGCCTGCTCGAGCATTTCATCAAAAGAAGCATAGAGCTCAGGCACGCCGAGCTCCGTCCCCGCCCACTCGCATTCGGCTCGGATCGGAGAGCAGGCCGCGATGAGCTCTGCTCCTGGAACGAGATTCGCGAGATTGTATGCATGGCGCTTGCCAAGCCGGCCAAGGCCGACGATGCCGATTTTTACTTTATTCATGAATTCCAATCGATTCCTTTCTCAATTTAATCCGGTCCGCATGCGCTTGCTGCGCACCCATGATGCATGGGGCAAGGGAAGCAAATATTCGCGCGAGCCTGCAAACGTTTTCTGAAAACGTTTGCATATGGTGAAGATATTATTGCTCAGGTTTTTGAATCTGTCAAATGGAATTTTGAAATTTTTTTGGAATAAAGAAACAGGGTATCCTCAGTTATAAAGAATGCCGCACGCAGGCTTCGTTTCATGTGCTTTTTATTATACCGCCATTGTGCTCAGCGCGCACGATCGACACATTCAGCGCAACAATGACGAGCGAAAAAAGCGCATATGTCAAAAATCCAGTCCGGATGCCCCATGCTGCGGAAATCCCCGACATGAGATAGGGAAAGGCGAATCCACCCATGCCGCCGCCCATGGCTGCAAAACCGACAGCTTCGCTCTGGGTGTGGGGAAAGAAATCCCCGATAATGCTCATAACAGTCGGGTAGATGATAGAGCAGCCGAAGCCGGAAAACATAACCAGCATGCCGGCAATAACATTGAGCAGCGCTCCCGTGCCCAAAAAACCGACCGTTGCGAGCCCGATGACAGAAACTGCCATCACCACCGAAAGCGAAATGAGTATCTTCTCTCTTGTAATGCTTCGCTGAATGACCGGCAATCCGAACCGCCCCAAAAGCAGGCCTGCCCAGAACAGCGAAACCATGAACGACCCTGTCGGAATCGGCGTTTTGAACACGCTCACAAAATATTCCGCGATCCAGTTCGAAATGCCCAGCTCGACGCCCACATACACAAACAGCGCAAAAAATCCCAACCAGTATGCAGGATGCTTGAACAAATCGCGCCTGGAGCTGCCGGGAGCATGACCTCTGTCCCTTCCAAGCGCCGAAAGCGGCATGAACTGCAAAAAGATTGCTATCAAAAAGAAAAGAACACCAATTCCTCGGTACACCAGCGTCCATTGCAACCGAGCGCTGATGAGAATTGCAATAATGAGCGGGCCGACAAAGGCTCCAATGGAGAATGCGCCGTGCATGAGGCTCATTGCTCGCCCGCCACCAGGCCCTTCCATACGGAGCGTCCCCCAGTCCACTGCAAGCTCGATGCCTCCCTGCCCGACACCGACGATAAAATACAGCAGCATATTGAGCCACGGCGTCGGCGTTGCAGCGAAGAACTCGAGCCCGATAAAAATGAATAGCAGCGCAAAGCTGATTGTTAGGCGCAATCCCAACGCCGAGAGCAAAATGCCTGCGACATAGCTTGAAAGGAAGTAGCCGACCGAGCCCAAAGCGATCACTGCTCCGGCTGTTGTATATGACCAGCCGAAATCAGCAAATATCTTTGGAAGGGTAGCGCCAATAACAGTCATGGAAATGCCGAACAGGGTGTATACACAAAAAAGCACAATGTAAAGCGGAAAAAAGCGTTTTTCGACGAGCATAATGTGCTATTGTGCAATTGCCCGCGTTCTTCGTCAACGGTGCGGGCGAACTGATGAAGGCGAACCGCCGGCGGACTGCCGATTACCGCGCGCTCATCCTGCCGACGGAGGGGGCCTTCTTCAAACAGAGCCTAGATGAAAATCTTTTCAGAAGCTATGATAGCATTATATGACAAGCATTAAAGATATCGCGCGGCTTGCGGGTGTTTCCCCTTCCACGGTTTCACGGGTGCTGAACGAGCGCGAGTACGTGCGTGAAGAAGTGCGCCAGCGCGTTCTCGATATTGTGAAAGAGCAAGGCTACGTGCAGAATCATGTCGCGCGGTCGATGGTGCTCCAGAGAAGTTTTACAATCGGTGTCGTAATTCCTTATCTGTTCAATATGTTCCAGCGCCAGCTCTTTGCGTCGATGGAATTCTTTCTTGAGCAGCATGGCTACAAGACGCAGTTTTTCTTTTTGCGCTGGTCGGAAGCGAGCGAGCAGGCATTCTTGCGGCGGCTCAAGAGCGAAACGCTCGATGGTATCATTTTTATCCATGAGCTGGATAATCCCATCATTTATCAATATATACAGGAGAGAGAACTTCCGGTCGCGCTCTGCACGTTCGAGAAAAGCGAATTCGGTTTCCCTGCGGTCCATGTCGAAGAAGAGGCATCGGCTTCGCTTGCGGTGAATTATTTGCTCCAAAAGGGGCATCGCAATATTGCGCTCATAACCGGCGAGCACTTCAGTTTCGGGCGCCAGCGCGAAGCGGGTTATAAAAAGGCTTTGGCTGCGCATGGCCTGCAGGTAAATCCCGAGCTTATAATCCGAGCCGCATCGTACAATCCCGAAGCAGGGCGTGCCAGCATGCTGACCCTGATAAAGCGAAAACAGCCCATGAGTGCAGTATTTGCGGTGACTGACGAGCTTGCGATTGGTGCAATGAAGGCGCTCTATGAGGCCGGGCTTCGTGTGCCGGAGGATGTGAGCGTGATAGGTCTTGATGATATCGATATTTCTGCGTTTACCACGCCCGGCCTTACGACAGTGCGCCAGCCGATTTTTGAGATGGGCAAAAAAAGCGCGGACCTTGTGTGTGACTGGATTGCCCATGGGCGCGCGCAAGGGAAAGCCGAGCTCTTTTCCACGACAATTGTAGAGCGCGAATCGGTGCAAGCGCGCGTAAAAGAGTAGGAGCGCGCGAAAAACTGCGGACGCGCAAAACTACTCGCGCCCGCCATTCCCTTCCGGCTCAGAATGGCTCGCTGACTCAAAACGGCTCGAACTGCTGCTCCTCGAACCAGAATTGGCGCGATTCTTCCTGAATTTTCAAAAGTTCTTCGTAATGGCGCATCTCCCATTCAGAAAGGGAATTGAAAAAAGCTTTAAGGTGAGGCTCCTTTGCGAGCTCCGACATTTTCTGGTAGTGCTGAGTGGCATTCAATTCAAGCAACACGGCGCTTGATACTGCAGCGCTGACATGACGATCTGATGCCACACGAGTGAGGAATTCCTGGCTGAAGATGGGACTTCGGTGCTGGACTGTCTGGATCTCGGCGGCAAGGTTGGTGGAAGGCATCTGCCCGCCGAGCAATTCTTTATAGTAACTCAATAGCCAATTATAGTGACGTTTTTCTTCATCAGCCCTCAAGGCAAAAAATTGTGCAACATCGCCTTCGGCACGGAGCGCGGCTTCTGAATAGATGGTCACGCTGTCAATTTCGCTTTTCATGGCATTCTTGATTGCTTGCATGAGTTCGTCCATGGAAGCCTCCTTCGTTCTTATTCACTATACAATATAAGATAACGCAAAATTGGGCGCAGGGGGAGCCCGGATACAAATTTGCAAATCACTTGCAATTTTTGGCCGGCATGGATATATTTTGCAAGTCATTTGCAAATTTCGCTGAAGCAAAATGCAAGACAAGGAGCTATGATAATGAAAAGAATGCTTCGGACGCTGTTCTTTATTCTGTTTGCGTTGGGGCTGGCGGGCGCTTCGTTCGCGCAAGCAAAAAAACCTGCCCTCAAAATTGCGGTAAGCATTCCACCCATGCAGGAATGGGTTTCGCGCATTGCGGGGGACAGAGCTTCGATCACCCTTGTATTGCCGCCTGGGTCGAGTCCTCACGCATTCGAGCCATCGCCGCGCCAATTGGCAGAGCTTGGACAGGCTGATATCTGGTTCACCATCTCGGTTGAATACGAATACTCGCTCAGGCCGAAAGTGAGCGCCATGTTCCCCAAGCTCTCGATTGTCGATGTGACAAAGAATGTCAAATTCCGGACCTTGCGCCCCGGAGAACAGGAGACTGGCGAACCAGCCAGCGCTGGCCAGCTCAACCCAGCCCTGACGAATCGCGACCAGCACACCTGGCTCGGCTACGAACAGGCCAAGGCTGAAATCACGTTCATCCGCGATACCTTGATTGCAAAGGATCCTGCGGGGACAGAGGTTTACAAGAAAAACTACGATGCATATCTAAAAGAAATCGATGCGGTTTATAATTCTCTGCGCACAAAACTCGCGCCGCTCGCCGGGTCAAAGGTGTTTGTGTATCATCCCGCGTTTGGCTATTTCCTGGATATGTTCAATATTACACAGGAAGCGGTTGAACTTGGCGGCAAAGAACCAACACAAAAAGAGCTCACCGCACTCGTCGAGCTCGCAAAAAAAGAGAAAGCAAAAGCCATTTTTGTGCAGGCACAGTTTTCGCAAAGTGCAGCGCAAGCGGTGGCGAAAGCTGTCGGGGCCGCAGTTGTGCCGATCGATCCTCTAGCTTCGGATTGGCTTGCAAATCTAGGGCGCATGGGTCAGGCTTTGCTGAATGCGGGGCAAGGGGGTAAGTAGCATGGGCAGTGCAGTAGCTGCAAAAGCGGCGACCGAAGCGGGCGCAGCGAGCGCAGTGGGTGCAACAGAATGCGCTGACTCAATCAATGCCGCCGAAGAACATCTCCCCCACTTGCCGGAAAATGTAGCAATCTGGTGCCAGCACCTCGCGTTCCGCTTCAAGGACATCGAAGTATTCGACGATGTCTCATTCCATGTGCATCGAGGGGAATTTGTCGCGCTGACAGGTAAGAACGGGGCAGGCAAAAGTACGCTCCTCAAGCTGATTGTGGGGCTTCTCGAGCCGTCGCGCGGCAAAGTTTTGGTGTTCGGCGCACCGCCTCGCGGCCGGATTGAATCGATCGGCTACGTACCCCAGCACGCGGGGTTCGACCCCGCCTTTCCTATTCAGGTCGAAGAAGTCGTCGGTATGGGAAGGCTCTCGGGGCTCTCGCCCATTGCGAAGCACCAGAAAAAAGAAGAAATCGAATGGGCGCTGCGCCAGGCTGAGGTGCATGACTTGCGTGCGCGTCCATTTTCAGCGTTGTCGGGAGGACAGAGGCGCAGAGTGCTTGTCGCGCGGGCGCTTGTGGGGCATCCCAAGCTCTTGGTACTTGATGAGCCAACCGCGAACATGGATATGGACAGCGAAAAAAAATTCTATGAAACGCTTGCGCGCATAAAAGGCACGACAACGGTGCTCATTGCCACCCACGATTCGGATTTTGTGTCGGCGCTGGCAGATACGGTGCTCTGTGTCGGACAGAATGTAGACCATCCACATTCGGTGCATCGGCATGCGATCGAACAAGCGGTCAATGTACCCGCTGAACTGTATGGCGGCGAAGTCGTCCGTGTCCGGCACGATATCGAGCTGCCGGACAATGCGTGCTGTGAGGGGAAAGAATAATGAGCGGTTTTTTGCAGGCTCTACTGAACCCGGCCGTCCCTTTTGTGCGCAATGCGCTGATTGGGAGCGTTTTGGCAGCTTTTCTGTTCGGGGTGCTGGGATCTTTGGTAACAGTGCGGCGGATTGCGGGGCTGGCGGGAGCTATTTCGCATACGGTGCTGGGGGGCATCGGGCTTGCGCTGTTTTTAGCCTCGCGCGGGGCGCCGAAATGGATAAGCCCGATGCTGGGCGCGCTAGTGTTTGCCATTCTAGCGGCACTGACTATCAGTGTGGTGTCGCTAAAGGCAAAACAGCGCGAAGATACAGTGATCAATGCGCTATGGGCGATCGGCATGAGCCTCGGTGTGGTGTTTCTTGCCAAAACGCCGGGCTATGCTGACCCTATGAGCTATCTGTTCGGCAATATCCTTCTTGTCACGAGCGGAGATTTGTACCTGCTCGCAGCGCTCAATGTGATCGTGATTGCGCTGGTTGCACGGTACTACCGGCATATCGAGGCAGCTTCGTTCGACGAGGAATTTGCGGCGACCAAAGGTGTGCCGGTGACGGCGATATATCTTGGTCTTCTGCTCATCATTGCGATTGCTATTGTGCTGCTGCAAACGTTCGTAGGGATTGTCATGGTGATTGCCATGTTGACCTTGCCTGCGGGAACGGCTGGCTATTTTTCGCGCAACCTTGTGGGAATGATGGTCAATGCGACGATTCTGTCGCTGGTGTTTTCGGTGAGTGGGCTAGCGGTTTCGTGGAGCTTTGACCTGCCTGCGGGCGCGGTGATTGTTCTGCTGTCGGGTGCGGTCTTTCTGGCCTTTTCGATGGGGAACATGCTCTCGAAGCGAAACAGGCGCAAAGCGGACCAGCAAACCGAGCTGAAGGGGAGCGCATGATATGACAAAAGCGCGAATGCATGTTCTGGAAAGCATTTCCAGGGCAAAGGAGCCGCTCTCGGCCCGGCAGCTCTGTGAACGCTATGCGCAGGAGCACGATCCCGCGACAATTTACCGCGCGCTGCATTATCTGGAAGAAAAGGGCAGCCTTGACTCATTCATTCTCCACTGTAGCGAACACGGGACCGAGCGCTATTATGTAGTGCATGCCGGCGAGCATCGGCACTGGTTCCATTGCGAACATTGCCACCGCTTTACCGACCTTGGGCTTTGCCGCTTCGATACGCTCGTTGACCAGATGAGCAAGGAAAAGGGCCTTTCCGTCACCTCGCACACGTTTTACGCGACAGGAATATGCAAGGAATGTCGCGATAAGGGTTTCTAGGAGTCCGTTCGGGCCGAAAACCGCATCAAAATCGCCAAAAAGCCGCTCCAGGTTGCGCGCTCACGTTACAATTTGAAAATTGCTCCGCAATGGCCCAAAAGCGCGGGCCTGCGCTATAATCTCAAAATTACCCTAAAATCGCAGCGCGCCCCTACAATTCCGGTTTGCCATGCATTACGATTACTAGTGACGGAAGGAGGGGCGCGTGATCAAATTCCTCAAACAACCGATGATGCGCAAAGTGCTCATAGCGCTGGCGCCGATTTACCTGTTTTCCATTTGGATGTATGGGTTTCGGGTTGTCGCGGCCGCGGTCGTGGTTTTTGTCTGCGGCATCGCTACCGAATGGCTGTTCGAGCGAAAGCGCCAGGGAAAGGTCAGCGAAGCGGTGCTGGTGAGCTGTGCGCTGTTTGCGCTCGCATTTCCGCCTAAAACACCGCTCTGGATTCTGGCGATGGGCATCATTTTTGCTGTTGCGATGGCCAAAGGCGTGTATGGCGGCTTCGGGCGGAATATCTTCAATCCCGCGATTGCGGGGCGTACGTTCGTCTACATCAGCTTCGCGATAGTGCTGTCGAGGGCGTATACGGGGTTTGGAAACTTCGGTATTGGGGCTGTCGATGTGCTTTCGTCGGCTACGCCGCTCGCACAGATGCGGGCAGGGGCGAAAGTTCCGCTGTCCGGCCTTGTGTTCGGGCTGAGGCCAGGCGCGCTCGGCGAAAGCATGACCTTGCTCATAGTGCTTGCGGGTGTTTACCTCATTCTGACGAAGACCGCGAGCTGGAAAATCATTGTGTCGACGCTGGTAGGGGGCGCGGTGACAAATCTCATTCTGCTCGCCGTGGGAGCAGCCAAAGCGCTGCCGATGGAAAGCCTTCTTGCGGGATCCTTCCTGTTTATGTCGGTATTCATGGCGACGGATCCTGTCTCGGCTCCGAAACGGCAGCAATCGCACTATGTGTATGGCGCGCTGATCGGGGCGACAGCAGTGCTCATCCGCACTTTCTCGGCTTTTCCCGAAGGTACGAGTTTTGCGATTCTCTTCGGGAACACCTTTGCGAACCTGATTGATATTGCGGTTGATTCGCTGGTCAAAAAGGCACCTGCCCAGGCGAAGGCACCTGCCAAGCCGGAAGGAGGCGCATGATGAAACTGAACAGGAATTCGGTCATCTACGCGGCAGTGTTCACCTTTGTGGTGTGCGTCGCCTTTGTGGTCATTCTGGCGATTGCGAATCAGGTCACGTTAGCCAGGGTCAATGCGAATAAGAGGCTCGAGTCGCGCACCGCCGTTCTGAAAGCCTTCGGGCTTGCTGACAGTACAACCCCATCGAGCGAAATCGATTCAAAATACACGCAGCTTGTCACCGAAAAAAGCGTAGAAAAAGCAACCGCCTACACCGCAACCATCGACGGCCAAACCTATGTTGCGGTCAAACTCACTATGCCAGGCCTCTGGGGACCGATCACCGCAGTGCTTGCAACCGACCCTGCAGGCACCGTCGTGCGCGGCTTCGAGATTGTCGATCAGCAGGAAACGCCAGGCCTTGGCGGACGCATTTCCGAGCCATGGTTCTCGGCACAGTTCAAAGGCAAGAAAGTGCTTCCTGATGGTACAATCGCCTTTGAGCAAGGCTCAGGCAAAGGCAACTTCGATCCAAACAATGGCACCGTCGATGCAATCACCGGCGCAAGCCGCACGAGCGATTTCGTCCGTGCGCTTGTAAATCGTTCGTTGGCGCTCGCCCGCCAGATAGGAGGAACGCTGTGAGTGACACAGGAAAAACGAGTGCCCCCGCAAAAGTGAGCCCTGCCGGCAAGGTGATGCGGGATGGCCTCTGGTATAATAACCCCATATTTGTGCAGGTGCTGGGTATCTGCTCGACCCTGGCTGTCACCAACAATCTTCGTAACACACTCATCATGGTGCTGGGCGTGAGTTTCGCCACATCCATGGGGAGCATGACACTGAGTGCGCTTCGCGAGCTCATCCCGCGCAAGGTGCGCATGATTGTGCAAGTGCTTGTGCTGTCGTTCTATGTCATCATTATTGATATTGTGCTGAGGGCGTATCAGCCGGCGATATCCAAGCAGCTGGGGCCCTATGTCGGCCTCATTATTACAAACTGTATTCTGATGGGGCGCGCTGAGGCATTTGCGGCATCGAATCCTCCAGGGCTTGCGTTTCTGGACGGGCTTGCGAACGGCCTCGGGTATGGCTGGGTTCTCCTTGTGATAGCGATTGTCCGGGAATTCTTCGGATTCGGCAGTCTGTTCGGCTTCAAACTCGTAGGCGATTGGTTTACTCCATGGACCATCATGGTGATGGCGCCGAGTGCGTTCTTCCTGGTTGCGATCGCGCTGTGGATTGCGAACAACTACAAGGCGAAGGTGGCGGCGGCAGCCAAGGCTGCTGCTCCTGGAGCAGCCGGCGCTCCAGCCGGACAAGGAGGCAAGCCATGATCGATGCACCAAGCGTTGGATTACTGTCGCTTTTCCTGGCGAGCATACTCACGAGCAATGTGCTCCTTGCGAACTTCCTCGGCACGTGCTCCTTCATTTCGATTTCGAAGGATTTCAAGAGCTCGATGGGGCTGGGCGTGGCGGTGACTCTTGTGATCGGCATCACGGCGGCGGTGTGCTGGGCCGTGCTGTACTTCATCATACAGCCGCTCGGCATCGAGTATCTTTCATTTATCATTTTCATTATCGTGATTGCGGGCGTGGTGCAGATGCTCGAGATGATTATCGACCGCTTTTCGCCGGCTCTGTATTTGGCGCTTGGCATTTTCCTGCCGCTCATCACTGTCAACTGCGCGGTCCTCGGCGTCATTCTTTTCATGCAAATCCGCAAGTACAATTTCCCGCAGGCGGTGATATTCGGTTTCGGCTCGGGTGCGGGCTGGTGGCTGGCTATCATGTTGCTCGCGTCGATCCGCAAGAAGCTCGATTCGAATAACGCAATTCCTGCAGGGTTGAAGGGAACCGGTATTACGCTGATTACCATTGGCTTTATGGCGATGGCATTTGTCGGGTCTTCCGGCATGATCGCGGTGCAGTGAAGGAGGCGCTCATGAGTCCGATTCTGGTTGGTCCGCTGACAGTAGCTGGCATTTCGACCGTGCTCGCGCTCATCATTGCTGTACTCGACAAAGCCCTCAACAACTATGGCGACGTTGAAATATCGATCAACGGCGGCGAAAAAAAACTCGAAGTGAAGGGCGGCTCGCCACTTCTCTCTACGCTGGCCGCCGAGAACATCTTTGTGCCGTCGGCATGCGGCGGTCGTGGCACCTGCGGCGCCTGCAAATGCAAGGTCATTTCGGACGTTGGGCCTCACCTTCCGACCGAGCTGCCCTTTATGTCGCCCGATGAAATTGCGCATAATGTGCGCCTCTCCTGCCAGGTCAAAGTGCGCAAGAACATCGAAATCGAGCTGCCGCGCGAGCTATTCAGTATCAAGAAATACAAAACCCACGTCGAAAAAATCCGCCCTGTCACCCACGATATCAAAGAAGTGCTCTTTGCCCTCGATTCCGGCGAAATCGATTTTGTTTCAGGCCAGTATGTTCAGCTCGTTGTCCCGCCCTATGGGGACATCAGGGAGTCAACCCAGCGTGCGTATTCTATGTCCTCAAAGCCCTCTGACAAGAAGCATGTGGAACTTCTCATCCGGCTTGTGCCGGGCGGCATTGCGACGACCTGGGTTCACAAATTCCTCAAGGAAGGTGATGCGGTCGAACTTGTCGGCCCCTTCGGCGAGTTCCGTGTCCACGATACCCCCGCCGCGATGATCTGCGTTGCAGGGGGCTCCGGCATGGCGCCCTTCAAGAGCATTTTCTACAACCTGTACGAAACGAGCGCCTTCCCCGAGAAAGATATTTGGTATTTCTTCGGTGCCCGCACGAGCAAGGATATGTTCTACTTGGAAGAGCTGCGCGAACTGCAGGCAAAGTGGCCGCGCTTCCATCTGGTAGCTGCACTTTCCGAACCAAGCCCCGAAGAGAACTGGGCAGGCGACACCGGCCTCATCACCGATGTGCTCGACCGCTATCTCCAGACTGTTATTCCCAAAAACGACAAAGGATGGGAAGGCTATCTCTGCGGGTCCCCTGGTATGATCAACGCCTGCATCAATGTGATGAAGAAAAACGGCATCACCGAGGACAAGATTTATTATGACAAATTCGCCTGAGCCAAGGAGGATTGGATGAAACAGTCACCCGCCGACAAACAGGCTTTTGAAAGAATGGCGCCCGGCATAATCACCGCCGCCGGTTTTCTTGGATTCGACGAACGGAGCCCTGACCGCATCATCGCAGAGGACGAGAGAGCCTTTGAAGAGCTCGGGCTTGATTTCAATACCGTTGCTGACAGACTCGAAGAGTTGGCCCACAAAGGCGAAGCCGGCCTAGGCGAGCCCATCACTGTGGGGGAACTCCTTGTGCAATCAGGCGATGCGCGCGGTATGCTCCCTTGCCCGTGGGAAGATGGATTTTTCCATAAAAATGCAGTGTCGGTAAGCCCTGCGGATACTCCGCTCGAGGCGTGCGTCGAGGGCGAAGACATGCTCATTTACAGCGAACTTTCGATTCATATGCTGAGGGCGCACCACTTTTGCCAGGGGCGGGGCTCACCATTCAGGCTTGAGCCGACGTTGCTGAAGCAGCTGCTGTTCTGACAAGCAAGAGGTTCTGGCCGGGTCTCGAAACGATGTTCCTTTTTGAAGTATGATGGTGTCGTCTGAGGCCTATTCTCAGAGTGCCTCAAGGAGCATCTGTATGGAAAAGAGAACAAAGATCGTTGCGACCATTGGTCCGGCATGCGAAAGCCTTGCGACAATTAAAGACCTGATCCGCGAAGGCGTCGATGTCTTCAGGCTCAATTTTTCCCACAAGACATATGAAGAAGCCACTCGCGATGTAACCATGATTCACGAAGCGCGCAAAGCGCTCGATAGACCAGTAGCCATTATGGCGGATATTAAAGGTCCAGCCGTGCGGCTGTATGGCTATGCGGAAGAAATTGCCCTGAAACCGTGGACAGAGCTCACCATTGAGAGCGCAGACCCTGCCGGAATCGAAAAACTGGTTTCTTCCAAGCCTCTGCATGTCTACACCAATCTGCCGGATATCGATCGCATCTGTGCAATAGGCCAGAAAGTTATTTTGATGGACGGCTACTTCAGCGGAAAAGTTGTCAGGAAGGCGCCGAAAGCCGTGGTGGTCGCGGTGGAAAATGAAGGGGGCTTGCGGCCAAAAGCGCATCTCACGCTTCCTGGCGTCGATTATCCAATCCCATTTCTTTCCGAAAAAGATATCAATGACATCAGCTGGGCGGTCGAAAAGGATATCGATTATATCGCGCTTTCTTTTGTTCGCTGTGCGACAGATGTTGAGGAAGTTCGGCGTCTTGTGCAGCGCACCGCGCTTTCGCAAGGCAAAACGACGAACATCAAATTGATCGCGAAAATCGAGTCCTCCCGAGGGCTAGAAAATATCGACGAGATTATCAGAGCAGCTGATGGCATAATGGTGGCTCGCGGCGACATGGGCGTCGAAATGCCCATAGAAAATGTGCCGATCGCCCAGAAGCAAATCATCCGCAAATGCTATCTTGCCGCAAAGCCAGTCATCACCGCGACCCAGATGATGGAATCGATGATGGAAAACCCCATGCCGACCCGCGCAGAAGTATCCGATGTCGCAAACGCTTGTTTCGATTCCACCAGCGCGGTCATGCTTTCAGGGGAAACCGCAATCGGCAAATATCCCGTCCAGGTCGTTCGCATGATGCGCACAGTAGTCGAGACTGTCGAAAAAGAGTTCGATTATATCGATTTTCACCACGATGTGCCGCCGGAAGTGCAGAACGGCGACATACCGGCAATAATGTCGTATAACGCAGTTTCAGTCGCTTATCGCTGCGACGCCAATGCTCTCATCGTGCTCACAGAAACCGGCCATGCGGCGCGCTTGCTTTCGCGTCTGCGCCCGAGAATGCCCATATACGCCTTTCTGACGAACGAGCGCCTGTACCACCAGATGGCGCTCAATTGGGGCGTCGAGCCTTTTATCCATTCAGGAAAAGGAACGCGCCTCGATGCAGTCGTCGCGGAAGCCATCTCGATTTGCAAGCGCAAAGGGCTTTTGAAAAGTGGTGACCGCGTGGTGATTGTAGCTGGCCTGCCGCTCGCGCATCAGGGCACGACGAACATGATTCGGGTGGAGACGATTGAGTGAAGAGCGAGCGCGCTGCGAAAGGTGCGATGCTGGACAGCGGTCAAGCTGCAGTCATGAAATCCGGCGACATGCGCCCCGAAATCGTCCTCGAGCTGCTCTCAAAATTGAAGGAGAAGAATCTTGCGGCGCTCGGACTTATTGTTCTCGAAGGGCGCATTGTTATAGAAAAGGCGCTTGAAGCGGGGGTTGTGCCGCGCTTGCTTGTATGTACGGAAGCTGAAGAAGAATATTGGCAGGAAAAATCCCGAAACCGGACCGTAGTGCAGGGTAGCTCAGCGCTGCAAACCGGCGCCTCATCCTTTCCCGTGCGCGTCATGAACCACGAAGCCCTCTGCGCCCTTGTCGATTTCAAATTCCATCGAGGCGTGATCGCAATCGCTGAAATGCCGCGGATTAGGCGGTTCGAGGCGGCGCAGAACGAGCTGTCGGCCAGCCAGGCGAGTATGCTGAGCATGGCGCGCTTGCCGCGGCCAGATGACAGCGTGGCCCGCACAATTTATGAGCGCTCCAGAGAAGCCTTTCTTTGCCTCTGGGACATCACCGATCCCTCGAATCTCGGCGCACTCATACGGACAGCTGCCGGGCTCGGCGCCTCAGGAATCTTACTCGGCCCAGGTTGCGCAAACCCGTATTACCGAAAAACCATCCGCGCGTCGATGGGAAATGTGTTCAGTGTGCCGCTCTGGAGCGCGGACCTTGCCCTTCTCGATACGCTGCGTCTAGGCGGAGCGGAAATAGTCGGCGCTACACTTTCGGAACAGGCAGTCTCGATTGATGTGTGGGCTGCACAGCAAGGCGGCTTTCTCATCCTCATCCTCGGCAACGAAGGCTATGGCCTGCCGCAGGAAGTCCTCTCTCGCTGCACCAGCGAAGTATCTATCCCGATGGCACGCGGCGTCGATTCGCTCAATGTCGCAGTGGCGGGCGGGATTTTGATGTATGAGTTGTTTGGTAGTGCTTCCAACCTTGTGCCAGAGTTGAAGTAAGCATTCGCATTCTCGCGTCTACCTCTATGAGAAGACTCACCACTCTCTATGGAGGTAGATGCCGATGCAATCTTTCCCTTTCTGCCCGAATCC
>Ga0302253_1000433_pt1 | contig 35467 bp, 28 predicted proteins | sample AAG_RA_Trp_MG_FD_193537 | JGI IMG/M metagenome (GOLD analysis project Ga0302253, IMG submission 193537) | Enriched activated sludge microbial communities from anaerobic digester in WTTP, New Holstein, Wisconsin, United States - AAG_RA_Trp | ecosystem: Engineered > Bioreactor > Anaerobic >...
GTTTGTGCGTTCGAATAATTTGGTGAACGTGTCCTGGATCTTTTTGGCGGGTTGGTAATCGATGGGCGGGAGGGGCATGGATGATGTGGGTTTGGTGAGGGGAGGGGATAAGGATGGCGGGGATTATTTTTGTGCAAACCGCAAGACTACGCATTGGCCGATGTTTTTTCCGGATTTTTTTAATTTTTTTCTACGCTCAACGGGGCTTCGCCCCTCGCCGCGTGGGCTTCCCCGGAATTTTTTACCGGAATTTTATTTGAAGAATTGTTTCTGAATGAATTCCTGCAGCTGGTCCATCACGATATATGATTTTTATTAGGATTCATCCGGAAATCATAATCATTTTTAATGGGCCGGATATCAGTATTCATTAATGATTGATCCGGAAAAATTCGAGTTTGTTAAAAAGAAATACGGATGGTATGCAAGCTGGGCAATCTGGGTGGAGACGGGAGACAGACCGAAAGACAACGTGGGTGACCTCAGCATTTTTGATGCAGAAAAAAATCCCGGACTTTTCCTACAGCTGAATCCCGGGATCATTCTGGTAGGACTGAACATTTCCCGCGGGGCGCTCACAACCCCCCTGGCAAATTTTCATGATGCACGATCCGAGGCGATGGATTACAAGATCAGATATGCCCTTGCCGGTTCTCTTCTCTGGGGCGCATATATGACAGACATCATAAAGGATTTTGATCAGAAGAACTCGGGAAAAGTCATGGGATATTTAAGAAAAAACAGACAGTTCGAAGAAAAAAATGCCCGCATGTTCCGAGAGGAAATCCATGATCTTGGGCATGATAATCCCCTGATTGTTGCTTTCGGAAGAGATGTGTATACAATCCTGAAACGGAATTTGTCCGATGACTTCAGGATCATCAGAATCCCCCACTATAGTAATTATTGCAGCAGGGAAAAATATCGGGAAGAAGTACATCATGTCATCCGGAATATAGTATCAATCTGAAGAATCAATAAAAATCGATGAAAAAAAGACAGAATACTCTTCTCGTCGTGCTTATCTCTCCTTTCCGAACTGAAATTCCGGGGGCCTCCTGCTATTGATGACGGGATTCCTTGGTCGGAGGTTTTTGCACGGATTGCTTCGATTGAGCATGATATCATCATCAATCCGGAAGTGCTTCACAATAATCAGGTGGCGGGTGTGATTGGATTTTGTAAGAAAATGTTGCGATAACACCTCATTTTCCATTTTTTTGGTTTTTCATTTTCATATCCCAGATTCACATCATTTATTAGCAATCCTGGTCAATCTTCATCAGAATAATGAAGTCCTCTTATCTTGTTCTTGATCTGTTTTCCGGTGGCGGCGGGCTTACTGAAGGTTTTATCCGGCAATCTTTTGATTTTCTCGGGCATATTGAAATGGACAGGAATGCAGCAGATACTCTGGAGACACGCCTGTATTTTCATGAACTGAAAAAAAAGGGCCATGAAACTCTCTATGAGCAATATTATCGCGAAGACATTACACGCGATCAGTTTATCCAACAGGCAACAGATGTGGGAATAGAAATCCCGAAAATTATCAATAAGGAATTGTCTGTTTCATCAAATCACGAAATTATCCGGGATCTGAGAAAAACCCTTGAAAAAAAGTATCATCGCTCTGATGTGGATGTAATAATCGGAGGACCCCCGTGCCAGTCTTTCTCTCTTGCCGGACGAGGGAAAAACAGGGAACGGGCATCCACTGATCCGAGAAATTACCTTTACCGGCATTATCTCCGCTTAATGAAAGAATTCAGACCAAAGATATTTGTTTTTGAGAATGTCCCAGGATTGATCAGTGCAAAAAAAGGATCTGTTTTCAATAATGTTGTAACCGGTTGTTCAAGACTGGGATACCATCTTGATGATACTCCCCATATTCTTGATGCAGCCGGTTTTGGTGTACTTCAGGAACGCAACCGGGTAATTTTTATCGGCTGGAAAAATGGCAGCAGTCATCTCAGGTATCCGGATTTTCCAAAAAACAGACCTGAAGAAACAGTCTGGGAAATCCTGAATGATCTTCCTGAACTGCAGGCCGGAGACGGGACTGATAAATTCCAGAAATACAGGAAGGGTCGTCCTACTGGGTATCTTTCTGAAAAAATCCGGAATTCGTACGGAGGAATCCGTCATCATCAGGCCCGTATGCATAACGAGCGGGATCGGGGAATTTACCGGATTGCTGTCAGAAAATGGAATGAATCCGGGCATCGTCTGAATTATAACGAACTGCCGGAAGATCTGAAAACACACCGGAACCGTCATTCATTTGTCGACCGGTTCAAGGTTGTCGATAAAAATTCGATATCTCATGCAGTCCTGGCACATCTGGCAAAAGATGGCCACTACTTTATTCATCCGGATATTAATCAGGCCAGATCGCTTACAGTACGTGAGGCTGCACGGATCCAGTCATTCCCTGATGATTATCTTTTCGAAGGCCCACGGTCGGCCAAGTACGTCCAGATAGGAAATGCAGTTCCTCCCCTTATGGCTGAAGGAATCGCTGAAAAAATCAAGGAAATGCTGGATTCGCTCTGACAAACAAATCAATATCAATAAATATTGTTGCAATGTAATAGACATCTCATACTTCTGAATTCTGCCGATGATGGGAATGAAAACAACTCTCTATGATTTTTATGATATTGTTTCTCCTGATGCCGGCGCGATGATAGAAACCCTTCGTGCCTATGGCTATCATCTTGAAACATCCATTGCGGATATTATTGATAACAGCATTTCTGCAGATGCTCATAACGTCTGGATTGACTGTTCATGGGATGGAGAGCGGTCCATTATTTCAATCCGCGACGATGGTTGCGGGATGACAGAAAAGGTACTGATAAATGCCATGCGCCCTGGAAGTAAAAATCCGCTTCAGGAACGCGATCCAAAAGATCTCGGAAGGTTCGGCCTTGGATTAAAAACCGCATCGTTCTCCCAGTGCCGCAAACTGACGGTCGGATCCAAAACGGAAAATACCGGTATTGCTCTTCGCTGCTGGGACCTTGATTATGTGAATGACAGCGGTGAATGGCGGCTTGTCAGACCTAATCAGGATGATATCCCCCCGGATTTTTCAGCACTGAATGATATGAAGAGCGGAACCATTGTTCTCTGGGAAAGAATCGACCGGCTTACGAAAGGAACAGATGCAGAAAATGCAAAGCATAAGGATCAGTTCTATGAACAGCTGGATATTCTCAAAGATCATCTCGCAATGGTTTTTCACCGGTTTCTTGAGAAGCCTGCAGGTCTGAAAATTTTCCTGAATGATAAGGCCATTAAACCCTGGGATCCGTTTTTACGAAATCATCCCTCAACCCAGCATCTCCCCCTGGATCACATTATGTACCGTGACAGGAAGATTGCGGTCAAACCGTTCATTCTTCCCCATCGTTCAAAACTCGATGATAAAATGTATGAACATGCCGGGGGTCCTGGCGGGTGGAATGAACGCCAGGGATTCTATCTGTACCGCAATGAACGCCTTATTGTGCCGGGAGACTGGCTTGGACTGGTCATCAGCAAGGGTCAGCCTGTGAGAAAAGAACAGCATACCAAACTGGCCCGGATTCTTGTTGATATCCCGAATTCGTTCGACGGGGACTGGAAGATCGATGTAAAAAAATCCGTTGCCCGGCCACCGAATGCGATCAGAGAGGATTTCCAGCGTATCGCGAGGCTGACAATTGAGAAGGCAATTTCTGTTTACCGGTACAGGGGTAAAGTGACTGAACGTCCGGACTCGTCATTTACATTCCCGTGGTCAACTGATGTTGTTCATGGAGTGTATCGTTATTCGATTAACCGTGAATATCCGCTGATAAAAGATATCCTTAAAAATTCAGGTGAATCCGGAAAGAAAATTGAAGCAGCGTTCAGGATCATTGAAGAAACCGTTCCGGTCCCCCTGATTATTCTCAACAGCTCGAATCATCCGGATAAAATTCAGAAACCGTTTGAAAATGCTCCATCCGACGATCTGAAAAAAGTACTTGGCGAACTCTGGAATTCGATGACAGGTTCAGGTCTTCCTCCTGACACTATCAGAAAACGACTGGAGCATATGGAACCCTTTTCAGATTATCCGGAATATGTTGCTGAATTCCTGAAGAAAATGAATGAAGGTGCATAACGATGCCCACACTTGAAAAAGCCCGTCAGCTCGTCCTTGTCATGCTGAAAGGAGATCATGTTCCGACAAGTGAGTTAATCCGGGAAAAATGTTCACTGGTTCTCTCAATGCTCAGCCATGAAAAGGATTACGAACCTGTAGATATTGAACACCTCATCCGTGATATCGAATCACGGTGTGAAATCTGGAAGGGCCGGGCTACTGTTCTGGAAGATAATTCGAAAAGACACATCGTCTGGCTTCCTGACAAAAAAAGCAGTATTGAATGGAAGTTCTGGAGGCGGTATCAGCGTTATCTCATGGAAGAAAAGGGGATTCCGGAATCTTCCATCATCAGAATTGATGAACTGACAGACAAGGCGCTTGAACTTCTGGAAGATCCTCATCGTGAAGGGGAATGGGACTGCAGGGGAATGGTTGTCGGTCAGGTCCAGTCCGGAAAAACATCCAATTACACCGGTCTTATCTGCAAAGCAGCTGATGCAGGGTATAAACTGATTATTGTACTTGCAGGAATGCACAAAAGTCTGCGGAGCCAGACACAACTGAGGCTCGACGAGGGTTTTCTGGGATTTGACACCCGCCAGGGAAGAAAATTCGACATGGAAAACCTGAGGACCGGTGTTGGCCGGCTTGTAGGGGAAGAGCTGATCTCTGTCCATTCCCTGACAAGCAGTGAGGACAATGGTGATTTCAGCAAGAAAGTTGCCCAGCAGGTTGGTGTTCTTCCCGGTGGTGCGGATCCGGTAATTCTTGTAGTGAAGAAACAAAAATCCGTTTTGTCGAATCTTATTAAATGGGCAATCAGCGTGCGGGGACAGCGGGATCCGCAGACCGGTAACACGGTAGTAAGAAATATTCCCCTCCTTGTGATCGACGATGAAGCTGACAACGCGTCAGTGAATACAAATCCCATCCCCCTGGATGAAAATAACCAGCCACTGGCTGACTACGATGTCAGCGCGATAAACGGGAAGATTCGGGAACTGCTGCATCATTTCGAAAAAAGTGCGTATGTCGGATATACTGCTACGCCGTTTGCAAACATTTTCATCTTTCCGGATGGAGAGACATCCACGCACGGGGAAGATCTTTTCCCGCGGGATTTTATCATCAACCTCCCGGCCCCGCCGAATTATGTCGGCCCCTCACAGATTTTTGGCTTTACAGGGGATGAAGAGGGAGAACAGGAGGAGGAAACCGGTCTCCCGATTATCCGTGTTATCCGTGACTATCACGAATCAATCCCGGATCAGCACAAAAAACAGTTCATTCCCAAAGAATTACCGGAATCACTGAAAACAGCAATTAAATCTTTCATCATATCCTGTGCAGCAAGAAATGCCCGTGGAGAGAGAAAATGCCACAATTCAATGCTTGTGCATGTCACGCGGTATATTTCAGTACAGGAAAAACTTGTAGATCTGTTAAGCGTCGAACTGACGACTCAGCGCCGAAGGCTCGAATATGAAAAACATGATTCTGAAAACAGCATCTATCATGAAATGGAGGAGATCTGGCAAAGCGATTACATTCCGACCTCATCTGAAATTGCAGGGCGGATATGTGATCCGCTTCTTACCCCTCTCGGATGGGATCAGGTCAGGTCACATCTGTATGATGCTGCATCCCGTATCCGTATCAGCACGATAAACGGCACAGCGAAGGATGCGCTCGATTATAAGGATAATCCTGACGGATTAAACGTCATCGCTGTCGGTGGCGACAAGCTGTCAAGAGGTCTTACCCTCGAAGGTCTTACGGTCAGTTATTATCTGCGTGCTTCAAGGATGTATGACACTCTGATGCAGATGGGACGATGGTTTGGCTTCCGTCCCGGGTATATTGACCTCTGCCGGCTCTATACTTCCCAGGAACTGGTGGAATGGTACAGATTCATCAATCTTGCTTCTGAAGAGCTGCGCCGTGAATTTGATTACATGGCATCAATGAAGGCGACCCCGCGGGATTATGGTCTCCGGGTCAGAACCCATCCTGACGGTCTGAAGATAACAGCTGTCAATAAAATGCGTTCCGGAACCGAGATGGAACTTTCATTTTCCAACTCAATCGTTCAGACAGTATTTTTCCCACGGGATTCTGAAGTTCACATTCATAACCTGAATCTGCTGGAAAAGATCATTGCCCGGCTCGGAAAGGAATCAGTAATTCGGTTTGACAGTCCGGTCTGGAAAAATGTCGGATCTGATACCATCCTTTCGCTGTTGGATGAATATCATTTCCACCCCGGTTCTGTCAGGTCTGACCTGATGCAGCAGTATATCCGCGAACAGAATGCGCGGGGAGAGCTGACCTCATGGACAATCGCACTGATCAGCAGGAAGAATGCCCGGAATTCAATCCAGATGAATGGATATTCTCTGGGTCTTACCGTACGGAATCCAGACCCGGAAAGGATGGATCTTTTTGCCATAAAGAAAGGGCAGCTGATAAGTCCCAAGCACGAATTTATCGATCTGAGTGAAGGTGAGTTTAAGGATGCTCTTGCAAGAATGATCGCTGATCCTGACAGAAGGGGAGATCAGGAAAAAGTTGTGGCATTACCAAGCGGACCATATATCCGTGGAGCACGTCCCGCTGAAAGGGGTTTTCTTCTGATCTATATCCTTGATCCTGAGAATACCGGAATATCCGTACCGGTCACCGGTCTCGCATTCAGTTTTCCGGGGAGTGAGAAAGCTGTAAGAATCCGGTATCAAGTGAACAACATTTACTGGGAGCAGGAATTTGACAGCCAGTGATTTCGATTCTATATGGAAAGAGCTGGCAGAATCGGCATCGCCAGGTCCGAAAAACGGTGTAATGATACGACTGATTTCTGCTGACAGCCCGCATGATTTTTACCTGGGATATGAAAGGCCGACATCCCAAAGGATGCTGCTTGTCCGGGCGGATAAAAAAGATTCTCATTTGCTTGACCCTCTGCCGGAATTCCGGGGTTTCGATGTTACTTCGCTGAAATTTCCAGATGAGAAGCCTGGAACTGTCATGATAAGCCTGTCTCTGAACGATACGGGCTATTCCGAAATTTTTTCAGTTCTCTGTGAAGATCTGTTTCTTCTCTCCATCAAACAACCGGATCCGAAAAAAATGCTGCAGAATTTCAGGGAGAGACTCCTGCAGTGGAAACAGTTCCTGGATGTTAATGGTATTCAGGGATTGAGTCCGGAAGCCCAGCGAGGCCTTTATGGCGAACTCAGATTCCTTCGTGATGTACTTTTTCATCATATGGATGTTACAAAAGCAATACACTGCTGGCAGGGTCCTTTACGGAAAAATCAGGATTTTCAGGTTTCCGGAACCGGGATAGAAGTCAAGACGAGTATCGCGAAACAGCATCAGAAAATTTACATTGCTAATGAGCTGCAGCTGGATGATAATGATCTGGATAATCTCTTTTTGTATTTCCTGTCCCTGAAGGAAACAAGCAACCATGGCGAAACATTGCCCGGTATTGTTGAAAGCATCCGGAACATTATCGATCTTAAGAACGGGCTCTTATCAGATTTCGAGACACAGTTGTTCAATGCAGGGTATCTCCACAAGCACCGGAGCAGGTACAACAAGATCGGGTATCATGACCGCAATATCCAGATATTCCGTGTTGATGATAATTTTCCGCGGATCATCGAAACGGATCTAAAACCCGGTGTCGGGGACGTCCATTATTCAATTGATCTGGCGGTGTGCTGGCATTTCCGGATAAGTCAGGAAGATTTTATTTCAGAACTGGAGTGGATTAAAAATGGCTGTTGAAACTGATTTCGAAGATTTTGTGCATAACTTCCGGAATGAAGTTACTGAAGCCTCACAGGATCGTGAGAGTGAATCCTTTGCCGAAGAGCAGTTTACTGAAAAATTCCTGGACAAACTGACCGATATCCCGGTAATTGAAGATTATAATCTGTGCCGGCTTGAGGGGAAGGGATTCAAAATCAATGCATACAACAGCAATCTGAACTCCGAAGATAACAACGATAAGGAAGGACTTTTTTTCGATCTGTTCGTAACCTGTTTTACCAATGAATATTCTGATGCCAGTGTAACAAAAACCGAAATAAATAATCACATAAAAAGAGTCAGGACCTTCCTTTCGAACGCACTGAATAAAAAGTACGGAAAGATCGAAGAATCAAATCCGGCTTTTGATCTCGCGGATACGATTTACAAAAACCGGGATAATATCGTCGGAGTCAGTCTGTATGTTCTGACAGACGGGATAGCAAAAACCGATCCGATCGCTGATGAAATGGAAGGGCAGATCCGGATATCCCATCATATCTGGGATTTGCAGAGATTATTCAGACATATCAATTCCGATCATCGGCCGGAACCGATTGAGATCGATTTCGTGAAGGATTGCGGGGGCCCCATTCCCTGTCTTGAGATGCCCCGGGACAACTCTGTCTATAAATCATATATGGCAATTATTCCGGGCCTGGCGATTGCCAGATTATACGGGAAATACGGCCCGAAACTGCTGGAGAGAAACATTCGGGTTTTCCTGCAGATGAAGGGGAAAGTGAACAAGGGTATTCGCGAAACAATCCGTAATGAACCCTGGATGTTCCTGGCATACAATAACGGGATATCAACAACGGCCGAGGATATCACCATCGAGCGGGATTCCTCCGGTATTCCGATGATTACCCGTATCCGTGATTTCCAGATCGTGAACGGCGGACAGACCACGGCTGCGATCCATTACACCTGGTTCAGGGAAAAATGTGACATCTCGGACATATTCGTCCAGGCAAAAATCACCATCCTGAAAAATCAGGATGACATGGTCGTAATCGTTCCCAAGATTTCCGAATATGCCAACAGCCAGAACAAAATTTCCGAATCCGATTTTGCATCCAATGAGGAATTCCATATCGAAATCGAAAAGAGATCCCGTACGGTCTGGGCTCCGGCAAAGAGAGGGAGCCAGATCGAAACCCACTGGTATTATGAACGTGCCCGCGGGCAGTATCAGGTGGATAAGGAACGTGAATCCACACCGAAAATGAAAAGAGTATTTGCCGATAAAAACCCCACAAACCAGAGATTTACCAAAACAGATCTGGCAAAATACGAGAATTCCTGGGACCAGCTGCCACATATTGTCAGTCTTGGCAGTCAGAAGAATTTCCGGGCATTCATCATCAGACAGAAGGATGGCCCCGTTCAGATACCGGATAAATATTATTTCGAGCTGCTCGTTGCCAAGGCGATTCTGTTCAAACGGACGGACAGTATCATCAAGAAACTGGATTTTGGACCTTATAAGGGGAATTACGTGACGTATACCGTCGCGCTGCTGTCAAAGCTGACCGGCAAAAGAATTGATCTCAAAAAAATCTGGAATGAGCAGGAGATCTCCCCTGCACTCGAATCATTTATCGGGCGCCTTGCCTCTGATGTCAGACTCAGAATCGCCGAAGCCCCAGCAGGATCGAGGAACATCTCCGAATGGTGCAAGAAGAAACAATGCTGGGATGCTGTTCAGAGGATCGACCTGCCTGTTCCGGAATCCCTGAAACGTGAACTCATCAGTGAAGAAGCAGCGAAACAACGCGACGAGTGGAAAGAGACAACACCGGAACTGAAGAATTTCCTTGAAGAAATTCCTGCTCTCGATATGGCAGTGGCCGAAGATACAAATGCCTATAATGAGGACCCTGAAACAGAAGATGACCTGTCTTAATCCACTGATGTTTTTTCAAGAATCCTGACAATTTTTTTCGCAACTTTCGCCGGTTCTTTCCTGATTTCATGCTCCCAGATCCGAATTACTTTCCAGCCGTCATTTTTCAGCTGCTCATTGACTTTTTTATCCCGATCAATATTCGACTGGATCTTTTTCATCCAGAATTCTTTCCGGGTTTCCGGCTCCTGAAAACAGACCGGGCATTTGTGCCAGAAACAACCATCGATGAAAATGGCGACTTTCTTTTTCGTGAAAACAATGTCGGGCTTTCCGGGGAGTCTGTAATGAATACGATATCCTCTGATACCCTCTGCAAAGAGCATTTTCCGGAGTTTTACTTCAGGACCGGTATTTTTTGCCCGGATGCGGGACATATTGTATTTTCTTTGATCCTGAGTGAGGACATCGGTCATCAAGTGATATCAGGATCGGATTCTATTAGATATTTCGGCGATTGAGAAGAGTTCTGAAGGCTCAAGTCCCAGAGCAGAACAGATTTTCAGAATAGTCGTGAAGGTCGGGTTGCGCTTGCCGTTCTCGATGAGACTGATGAAGGTCCGGCCGGGGCCGGTAAGCTTGGCGAGTTTTTCCTGAGATATCTTTTTGGCTTTGCGTTCTTCCTGGAGGATTTTGCCAAGGATCTCTTCTTTGGTCGGTGTCACTGGAGAAGAGATTTCTATGGTTGGGGCTTGGGTTTATCGCAGACTATAGTCGACAATGAAACACAAAATCCAAAAATTTGAAAACTCAAATTACATCAATTTCAGAGATATTTCATTCATAGAAGTCGAATCATATCAGAATATTCACATTCTATTCAATACAACTCAGGTCATTTGTTATGCAAATAGGAGATACGTCTTCAATTAACTGGACTCAGCGGGTTGAATCCGTGTCTATGTTGCGAGATCCGATTGGAATTTGGAATCACCATTTACCGATCCAGGACGAATTCACATCCGGAATAACATCTGTCACATATAGGGCCCGGTATTACACAATATGGGCATATTACTATCAATACCTTCATAGAATGGATATTGTAGATCCAAAAAATTTTGAAAAAATATTTATTTTATCAAGTCTGGCTCACCATGAAGGAAATAGCCAAATTCCAGAGCTCATTCACATGTATAACAATCAAAAATTTTCGTCTGATTGGAACCAAAAGAATACCTTCACCTTAGATTTTGACATAAATGGTTTTGGAAGAACCTATTACAATCGCCAGATGGAAGTATTTCGATGTGCCTGGACAAAAGAGACAGGAGAGGAACACATCTCAAAAATTAATTCCAAACTCGCGAACACATTATCATTCCTTAATCCGGATGACTTTAAACGAAAATCATTTACCAAAGACGAATTGACAAAATTGTTTGATGGATTTTGTATCTGCCAGACTACACATAATGCAAAAGAAAATGAGATTCTTTCCAAACTGATGTTTGGTTTTTTTTCAGAGGGATCTGGAACTGCCGATATCGATGATTCAGCTTTTAATGATTACATGAAAGGAGTCATTAATCTCGATTTTATTGACAGACCTTTATCCTGGACATCCTTCCATCAATATTATTCATTGGAGGAACAAAACGCTCGAAGAAGAAATTCTCTTCTTTTATTTTTAAAAATTATCAATGACACCTCTCCCCCGATGAATGAATATATCCGGTACATTTGGGACGCCATTTATTTCGGCCAAAACAGAGACACAAATGAGGTAATTTATTTTGATAAGCTTGAAAAAACTCGTCAATATTGGGAATTTTTCCAGTTAAATGTCTACTATGTATACATTCTGGAAAAAATTCTTGAAACTATTCAAAAAATTGTCTCGGAAAATATTGGCATCCATAAAATGAATCTGATGAATTCACAGGATGCTGAACAGATTTATGGAAGGTTATCTGAACAGCTGGGTGTTGATGTGACTGAAGTCACGTCTATGATGGCAATATTTTCTCAAATCGGACAAATTAATAAATATTCAAAAACATCACTTGACTCGAGTCTCAACGAGTCTGAAATTTATGACACGTTATATTACAAGAATTCAGAGATTTTCCTCGCAGACTCCATTATTTTTCTGGGATTACTGTACCACCGGTATAATCAAAACCTTCAGTTTATCGATGAGACCCGCAACGTAAATGACATTTCATCGTTATTGATGGAGGATTTGTTCAACTATCTGGAGGAAAATGGTGATGGAATTCAGATTATTCCTTTTTTTTCAGAACTTTTCAGAGTACTGATAAATCGTCATCTTTTCATTTCGGCCGAAAGGTATGCATCGAATGGAACAAAAAATTGGATTTTCACAGAAGAAGATGGAAGATTATTTTCTGCACGGACACCAATAGCAATTTCTCCCCGTGATAACCGTTGGCCAAGTATCCGCACTCTCCTGACCGATTTGGATTTTGTCGCTCGTGATCCGGATTCTAATAACCTGATAATAACAGAAAAGGGAACGTTATGGTTGCACCAGATTCAATAAATCTGATAGAGGAATTTTCCCTCAATCAAAAAAATAACGACTATATCCTATTGACTTCGTTTTGTTTCGATCCCATTTTCTTTGACAATTTTCTTCTTCCAAAAATTCGCACCAATAATCCTTTTGCAGAAATCATCGTCCTTATTGATGCTGGTCAATATGGAAAATCTTTAGAACGTTTTACCGATCAAACAGGTCGTGCATACCAATTAATACCAATCTATCTCGATAATGGCTTTTTTCACCCAAAATTATTCACGTTCATTTCAAAACAAGATAGGAAAATTACCGCATATGTGGCTAGTTCTAATATTACCCTTACTGGTTTCTCAAGGAATGCTGAATTAGTATACAGGTATCAAGGAGAAAACGAAAATTATGACGTAAATTTGAATGTCATTAAACAATTTTATGAAAAAATAATTTCGGATGGTTTCCTACGCGATGAGAAAGCGATACAGGTATTTCATAAGGTTCTCGAAACGCTGCCAACGGAAAATATCGAAAATAATAAAGTGAAATTCCTCCACAACGTTGATTCCTCTATTCTCTCTCAGGTACTTCTTGAAATTACGCCGGAATCGATTTCGGAATGTTTTTTCTTTGCTCCTTTTTTTTCACCAACTACGAAGATCCTTGAATCAGTTTGTGAAAAAATTAATCTGAAAAAGATACGAATTGGAATTCAAAAGAACAATCATAACCTGACTAATCCGGATGCTTATCTTTCGTTTTGTAAGAAGAAAGGGATAAAATGTGAAATTCTCGAGGCACGTTATTCCGACGATGATTCAAGACAATTTCATTCAAAAGTAGTACATTTTATAGGAAAAACAGATTGTTTGTTGATTGGTTCCCCAAATCTAACACAAAGTGCATTGATGGCAACGGCAAAACAAGGGAATATCGAGTTTGCTGTTTTCATAAAAGAAAATGATGTTAATGCTATCACGAATCAGTTCACGCTTACTCAACTTGAAGATCCTTCACAACTGTCACCGATAATGGATTCTTTCGAGAATGAGATTTTTTCATCCCAGTTACGAATTTTTTCAGTAAAATTTAATGATCTGTCAAAAAAATTATCTGTTATAACGGAATCGATAGCTGAAAATGCAACCATTAACATTTCTTTCGAGGATGAGAAAAAACGCATTACTCGTCAGATTGCTCTTCAAACGGGACTGTTTTCAGTTTCAATAAATAATGAGGGAATTCCCATTGAGATTGAAATATTATGTAATCAAAAATCAGGGACACGACGGATTTACTATGACAGGGGGGATTTCTTCAGGAATATTTCCCGATCGAAATCCACAATAATCGAGATTTCAAACCGGCTTTGCCAGGATTCTTTGTTGGATAATTCTGAAGTTCAATTGATCCTTCTCGGAATTTTGAAACGGGATCGGGATGATTCCGAACTCATCGAAAATTCTGATTCGCAACCAACCGAAGAAACAAAACAAAAAACATCTTCACATTATCTGAGACCAAGTAAAATCTCCCATTCGAATTTGCGTTCTTCAATACAGTTTATGGACGGATTCCTCTCTACACTTAAATCGAAAAAGCAGCAAGAGCATGTTCAAAATAATATCAGTCTCGAAGAAATTGAAGAATTTGAGAGAACTGGCACAACCTATGAGCAAAAAACCTACAATCCGAATGATGTCAATAAACACCTGAATAAATTGATCAATAGCATTCAGGAGATTCTGGTCTACGATTTGTCTCACTCCGGCAAGAATCCCTCTGAAAATGAAATAATTCATACCCAGTCGTCTTTTTTCAATATGATTTTACGGTTAGCCATTAATGTGATGGGGTCCTCACAAATTGAACTGATTGAGGATATATTGAATGAAAATCTAGGGAAAATCAAGAGAGATGAAAAAACAAAAGAGTCCTCCAAAAATCTATTTAAAAATATGATTTTACTCAATTATTTTCATGGAAGTAATTATCACTCAAAGGTACTAGGCTCAACAATATCCTATCAGGATTTTCTTGAGTCAGATGCATATTATGAAGTAAAGGATTTTGTAATAAATTTCCACAAACAACATTCCATCGACGCTTCAGAATTTGATCTCAGGAAATTCCGGTATCATTTTTGCAGCCTCGTGACATTCTGTTTCAATTCTTCGACGATTTCCAGAGGACCATCAGAAATAATCCAGGCCATGATGAATTCTGATGATAATGAATTGATTGATTTTTATGGCACTATCCTTCTCAAACTTAAAACAGGTCCGTGGGATTACCCTCATGCGATATTTTCCCTAGATTACCCCCTCAAAAAAATAAAAGGGGCGATTAAAGATTTAAAATTCAAAAATGATACGGCTAAAAATTACGTCTTAAAATTTATTAATTAAATACGTGGACGAAATTTATCGGGTAGGCACGGGAAATCGAGGAATTTAATAATACTGCTTGATATACGCGTACGCCTTCCTGAATAATTCCTGATCTGTGTGGAGGTTATATTTCTTCAACGTCTGACGAAGTGTTTTCTGAATCTCCCGCTCCATTGAAATGGATTGTTTCCATTCCGGGAACCGGATTGCCTTGACAATTTCCCCGTCAATATCGTTAACAACCCGCTCAACAATAATCGGAGTCTTATCCGTTTTCACTTCATTGAATAATTCAGTGAGTGCAGCCTTAGCTTTCTTCCGTTCATCCTCCGGCTCAACATCCTTTTCTGCTTCAAGGACTTCCTTTGCAAGACTGAGGAGCCGTTTTAAGAATTCAAGGCTGCTGAAGAAACCCTTCTCATATTCTTCCTTGAGTTTTTCCAGTTTCTCTCCCAGCCGGACAAACTTCGGATTTTCGAGATGTTTCTGGAGACGGCGGGTGATCCTGAACTCGATGTCCTTGATCTTTTTCGGAATCTGTGCTTCAACCAGTCCTTTGAGGGTATTTTCATCGAGGATGGAAATTTCCAGATCATCATGAATCGCCGCGAGGTGGGCATGCTCGTTCATGATATCCAGTGTCTTTGCACCGAGAACGTGCCAGATCAGTTTGCCCCGGCCACTTGTGGGTTTGACAGAAACATAGACCTGGCTCAGCCAGCGGTAGGTATCCTTGAATTCCTCAAGACATTTATCCGGTGACAAGGCCTCCCAGAGCCGTGAGAGATAGGAGAAATCTGTTGCGAATTTGTCCTTGATTTCATCATTGGGCAGATGTTCCTGCGCTGCCATTAGGCCTTCATATCCGGTGATTGAACGATCAATGCTCGGGAAGTAGGCAAGGCATTTTTGTACGGCTTCAGGCAATTTATCCCGCAATTCGGCAAGATTCCTGACGACCGTAATCATCTCCCGCTCATCGAACATCAGAGACCGGCTCACCTTATCGAACACCCCGATATAGTCGACAATGAGCCCGTGTGTTTTTTTCGGGTAAGGCCGGTTCACCCGCGAGATTGCCTGAACCAGGGTATGATCCTTCATGAGCTTGTCAAGATACATGGTCTGGAGAATCGGAGCATCAAATCCGGCGAGAAGTTTGGAAGTGACGATGAGAATGCTCAACGGTTCGTTCTGGTCCCGGAACCGGTCAAGGATTTTTTCCTGATTATCCCGTGACCGGTCCCACTTCTTCTTCCAGTCCTCCGGATCACCCGGTGCGACGGTCATGATGATGTCCGACATCTCGGGATCAATCAGAGAATCCATTGCGTTTTTGTATTGGACACAGGCAAATCGATCATAGCAGACGATCATTGCCTTGAATCCATTCGGGTAGACGTTCTCCTGGTAATGTTTTACGATATGAGCAGCGATCTCATTGACCCGCTTTTCCCCATGAACAAAATTGGATTTCCTTCCGGCACGTTTGGCGAGCTCGTTGCGCTCATCCGAAGTAAGCTGGTCGGTTATTTTTGCGAACTCCGCATCGATTGATTCCTGATCGATGTGGTATTCCAGGAGGTGGGGCTCGAAATGCAGGGGCAGGGTTGCCTTGTCTCGTATTGACTGTTCCAGTGTGTACCGGCTGAGATATCCTTGTTGATCCTCTTCAGCACCGAATGCCCAGAAGGTGTTCCTATCGATTTTGTTGATCGGCGTCCCGGTCATCCCGAACAGGAAAGCATTAGGAAGGGCAGCCCGCATCTTCTGGCCGAGATTTCCTTCCTGTGTCCGGTGTGCTTCATCGACCATGACGATGATATTGTCGCGGGTATTGAGCACCCCTTCCGCTTCAGCAAACCGGAAAATGGTGGTGATGATGATCTTCCGGGTGTCCTGCGTAAGGAGCCGCTGGAGTTCTTCGCGGGTTGAAGCAGTAACTGTATTGGGGATCTCGGTTGCGTTGAACGTCGCGGTTATCTGCGTATCGAGATCGATTCGGTCCACGACAATGATGACTGTAGGACTTTTCAGAAGCGGATCGACCCGGAGTTTCTGGGCGGCAAAGACCATAAGGAGTGATTTACCGCTGCCCTGGAAGTGCCAGATGAGCCCTTTCTTCGGAGTTCCGTTCCGTACCCGCTCGACAATCAGATTGGTGGCGTCATACTGCTGGTGCCGGCAGATAATCTTGATCTTCTGGTTCTTCTTATTCGTGGCAAATACGGTGAAGTTCTTCACAATGTCGAGGGTAACTGCTGGTGTGAGGAAGGCTCGGATCGTTGACAGGATCGCGGTGAGTGTCGGGGCTTTCAGATCGATCTCTTCGCGCCATGGGGACCAGCTATCGATGGGGATTCTTACAGCCCCGTAATAGAATGCCTTACCTTCCGTTGCAAAGGAGAACGCATTCGGCACAAACAATGCCGGCACAGATTTCTCATAGGTTTCATTGATGTCATACGCAGCATCAAACCAGGTCTCCGAAGGCCGGACCGGGGTCTTGCATTCCCCAATGACAAGGGGGATACCATTGACGAGCAGGACAACATCCATCCTTTTTGTAACAGAACCGGTCGAGAATGAATATTCTGTCGTGACCGTACAGATATTATTCTCGGGATGGTCGAAGTCGATGAGCCGGACCGGGACATGCTCGCCATTTTTCCCGAAGGGCATGCTGTGTTCGCCGTTCAGCCATGCAGAAAATTTTTCATTCGCCCTTACGAGGCCTTCAGTCTGAACGGAAAGGAGGATTGCCCGAAGTTTGTAGATAACCTCGTCTGCCCTTTCGGGTTTTTGTGCAATTTCCTTGTTGATCTTTTTCAGTGCTTCAACTAAGTATGGTTCAACGAATACATCCGTTTCTTCCCGTGGCAGATCTTTTCGTGAGATATATTTCCAGCCGGTTTTTGTGAGATAATCCCGGATTCCGTCGCGGACGGTGTTGGCTTCGTTGAAGGACATATATAATCACAAGGATTTGATAATTGATTCTGCGTCATCTATGGAGGTTTTTGTGTGATATTCGGAAAGTGTCGGACTCGGATTATGATAATCGCTATTATTTCTCCATTGACGTAACCGGTCTAATGTCGTAGATATGGTTGGTTTACCATGTTTTGCAAGGTGAACTCGCAACAATTCATGGTCTTTTGGTTTTTGCGTTGGAACAAATCCCAAATTTGCTGCAGCATAATCCCTTGAATGACAGAAAGCTGCGTAATATGCCCTGCTTATTGCACATCTGAATGACGCATCGGTTGGTAAACTAGTTTTTTTCCCAGAATCATGAAGAGATTTTGCAATAACAAGGAAATCCGCCCACTGAAATGCCATTTTACTCCTTGGGTGGTTGAAAATCAGTAGTTACGAGAAGATAACCCTGATCAATATCCATAACTTTTGTGTATTCTTCACAAATTGCATCGATTTTTTTAATGATATCTGAATCATAGGAATTTTGTCGAACGTATATCGTCAGATATTCGTCATCTATCTCCGGATCTGAGTAAAGCTCTAGGCTTATCTCAGCTTTCTGGCTAAATGTTTCTTCAGTGAGTACGCATCCAAGAAGTACGACATCGAAAATATTGCGATGTTTAGCGAGGTAGTTGATTACTTTAGTAGGTTCCGGAAATTGAAAATCCAAATGTTTTTGAAGGGAGAAAAGTGTCCCTTCAATCGTAGAAGCGTTTATCGTAAAATCTTCCATATAGCGTTGCTGTAATATTGCTTCTGATACTGACGATTCAACGAAAGCCTCTTCAAGGAGGACTGCAAGACGCTCTCGAAGTATCTCCTGCCACGGAAGGGGCTCAAAACCGTGACAATCTTCCCAAATCCATGTTTTCCGATATTCTCCATAAGGAGTGATCCCGGAATTAAATTCCATATTAATCGATCCTCACAAATAATTTTTCTAATTTCTCTGTTATGCAGCCCTTGAATAGAGTGTCAACCACGGTATGGGCATCTTCGATCCATGCAGGGATATCATCCAAGGAAATCCCACGTTTTTTCGCAAGGAAATATTCAGTCGTAAGGACAAATGCAGAATTCTTTTTATCGTCAGGCATTGCTGCCGTAAGCTGGAGTTTACATATATCCCGCTCTTTATTGTATGGTATTTCACACCCTACAAGAAAACTTACATAGGATTGGGGTAATCCGGGTCCAAGATGAGGTAAGAAATTAAAATAGTCTTCCATTTCTATTTGTGATCCGGGAATCTCAATTTTATCGACATAAACAAGTGCAATTCGATCAATTCCCTTTGGATTTATTATGCTTCTTACGGTATCGAACGTTCTACGTATTCTGGGTTGGAAATTTTCCCATCCAGGGTAAGGTTTTAAGGCATTGATCGAAAGAACATTTTCTCCGAGCTGAATAAGTGAAAGTCGATTCTCCGATAAAAAAATCGCTCTTTCTGATGGAATAACTCTATGACGTATTCCCTTTTGATCTGCCTTTATCTGAACATCCTGACCGATTCTACTTTCTTTAATGGGATATTCACCATTCAGTTTTTCAAAAACCAACCCGGGGATTGTTGGATCCCATTTTGTATCTTTCGAAAATCGAAATTCACAAATTGCTTCCATTATTGGAGGATTACGAAACTTCATATTTGTGGGATCTCCACTGCATTAATATCCAAATGGCCAATTTGGTTTGTTCTGATTGATTATAATAGTATTATTCTATAAAGGATTGTCGATTCATTTGCGAGGTGGGTACAATTTACTCACATGAATTATGATTGAATAGCGGTTTTATCAATAGATAATAACCAAAAGATCCAATCGCGCACTCAGATAAGTAATACGAAATAACGACAGTTTCGGATATTTGTTTTTGAGAATTACTGAAATTTGAGTTTACAATGAAAATTTCATTCGCATACGAAATCAATGAGGGAAAACTTGGAATGAAAAGTGTTGTAAAAAGATCTAAAATCAATCCTGAAACAATAAAGGTTACTACGTATGGTATGAACGCAAACAAATTTTCAGCATTATACTTAACCATGGATTACACCCCCACCTAGCATCTCATTGATCATCTTCATCTTCAGCGCCTTCGCCGCAGCGACATTCGCACGGGCAGCGGCAATCGTCTCATCGCAGCGGGTGAGGATGCTAACTTCATCTGTTCCCTATGTACTTCTCGAATATTAAATAAAATGTATTTATTCTCATATGACCGGATTATTGTCAATGGACAAGGAAAAAACAAAAAACAACCAATCGGAAATAGGTCATCAGGATCAGGAAAATCCAGAAAATATTCTGATTCTCCAACTCAAGGAATCGGTAACTCTTGGTGGCAGAGTGCTGGCATTTATTTTTGTTTTCTTTACTGGATATCTGGTATTTTTTCAAAGAGAAACCATTATCAAATTGCTTTCCTTTTTTGAAATAGAAAATCTTACAATTTTCTTTTCCGGGCTTCTCAAAAATATTGAACTCACGGCGGTTATTACTCTTCTTGTTCTCGCAATAACTGGCTTGTATTTCTATTTGCGGTTCTTCTCTTCCATTAATCACAACGATTTCAGTGATGAGATGGGGAATTATTTACGATTCTATGAAGCCTTGTCTTCAACTTTTCTTGATTCGACGGTCATCATCATTATGTTCCTGTATCTTGTGTTTTCAAAGCAGGATTACTTAGAAATTCTCGTGATTATCGTTGTCCTCGGAATCCTCGCACTTTGTATTCATAAGATGACCGTTGCCTATCAAAAGATGATCCGTGATTATTCAGCGATAGAACACCTCAATGATAAACTGAATGAATATCAAAAAAAATTCTCGGAAAAAGGAAAAATTACCAAAGGATCGTTCATCGATCAATCCTTCTATGACGATCTTCTGTTTTATGGATTAATGAAAAAAAATTCCGTCTGGATTACGATTTCATTTTTTCTGACAATTATGGTGGCTGTTGTATGCATTATCGAACAGTTCAATGCCATCAGTCTGATTGTACTTGAACTTGCGATAATCCGGTATGCCTTCTTTTTGCATAAGGTTGGATCACTTCCACCGGTTATGCTCACGCTCTACCTGGAGAATACTGATATTCTCAATCGTGTTTTTATCCTTCAGGAGAACCGTGACTTTCTTCTGACACTATCGCAGAATGATGGATTCCTTATTATTATGAAATCTCATTTACGAAAAGTCGAACCGATTATTTGCCAGGAAAACACCTGATATTCATTCAATTTTCGGCGGAGATAGCATCTCATTAATCAGCCGCATCTTCAGCGTCTTTGCCGCCGCGACATTCGCACGGGCAGCCGCAATCGTCCCTCAAAAAAAAGCGAATGATGATATCCAATGCTAAATAATTTGATTATAATGATGTGATTCCTTGGAGTAACATATGCCGCCAGTTAAAATTTTTATAAGTTCCACGAAAAAGGATTTAGAATCTTACAGACGGGCGGTTCGGAAAAAACTGGAAAAATTAAAAGAAGAATTTGATATTGAAGTCATAGGTATGGAAGATTTCGGAGCTCGGACTGAACCTCCGGTTGAAACCAGTATCGCCGAAGTCTCTCAATCAGATTTGTATATTGGAATAATTGGCATGCGATATGGGACAATTGATGAAGCAACGAAGAAATCAATAGTCCACTTGGAATACGAAAAAGCAATTGAAATACACTTGCCCCTCCGAATATATATTATTGATGAAAAGGAGGGCCGGATTTCTCCAGATTCTGTACAATGTGATAAAATACAACAACTTACAGAATTTAAGGCCATTTTAAGAGCGAAACATACAACTCCTCCTTTTACTAATGAAGAAAATCTTGCATCAAGAATCGAACTTGATATTAGGAAATATCTTGAAGAAAAACATGTACAACCAAAATCGAAATTTGAAGAGATATTATCAATATTTAAATCGCAGTTTATCTCTGGGGCATTGAAAAATTCTGTTGTTGTTAAAGGAGATATCCTTGTCATCAGAGGAATAGCAACAAAAGCACCGCCGAAAGGTATTGGGGTCTGGATTTTCGGAAAAAAGTTTTTTCACTTTTCACCGGTACAAGTCTATCCTGACGACTCATTTGAGTTTATCCTTCCCCCAGATAAAACGAAAAATATGGAGAGTGGCTCATACTTTGTCGTTCTCCAACATCCGATGATAAACGAAGAATTGGATGTATTTCCGATATCGGATAATTTACGGACAATTGTAAAAAATAGTAAGAATCAGGGTTTTTTTGTTGTCGATGGTATTACCAGCATTACGGGAGTTGAAGCTGCAAAGTCTCTCATCGAGATGATCAATACATCACAGGTTGATGATAGTTATACGAAGTTGAGTTTCATAGTGGAAGATCCTTGGATTGCGATTGATCCTATTGAGAATGTTGTTGTAGGAACGCCGATATTGATTAAAGGAACAACAAATATTTCTGTCGATCACGATTTGTTAGTTGAAGTCAAATCGATTCCTGTTGAAATAACAGAAATTAAACGTGTTTTTAGTGTAGATGGTTTTGGGACCCTCGCATCGATTTCTAAAGATGAAGGGTTCAATACTTGGCAGACAAACGTTGCTCATGCTGTTTTTAAGAATGAAAAATATTATGTGAATGTTTTCTCCGACACTCTTGGAGTATATCAAAAATCAGAATTTACTGCTTCCGAAAGATAACCATTCATTTGCTTGAATTCGGATTCAGCATCTCATTAATCAACCGTGTCTTCAATGCCTTTACTGCAGCGACATTTGCGTAGGCAACCGCAATCGTCTTATCGCAAGGGGATCTTTTGGATTTTGTCGATGCGCCCTTGATAATCACCTGTTAATGGTAGGGGCGGAGATTTTAATTCGAAATCGATATCTGCAATAAGTAATTCTTCAGCATTTGTTTTCGCGAGGAGGTATTTCGGATCTTCATTATCTCTCATTTTTTGCATTGTTAAACGAGTAATTATTGTATCATGTTCACGACTCAAAATTCCCGAATGTCCGAATTTTCCTGAGTCATCTTCCGAACGATTTACCTGGATAATTGTGATCTCATTGTTCTCACAAATCGTATTTGCCAATCTCTGAAATCGCACAATCTGTTCGTCAAAGCAGGGATTTATGATAAAATCGATCTTCTCTCTTGACGATATGATAGAATGAATTACTCGTTCAAAATCAATGCATGTGAGAACTGAGAAAAATCCGCACGATGTCTGATATAAATAGATGAATTTCCCTGGTTCCATCTTTTTTCCTTGAATTTCAATCCTTTCAAACGATGATGGATTTACCTTAGCATATGATGGCTGGATTTGATGACCATCGATAATTACTGGGCAGATATTTGCAGATTTTTCATAGTAACTTCCACCGATTATTATCAGATTTTCTGACAGGGATAAGATTTCTTCTGTCCAATCCATTTTAAAACACAATTCCGGAAAAGTCAGAACATCAACGTTTTTTTCTTGGGCGATTTTTATCGCGGAAATTACTTTGCACTTGATTTGATTCTCGTCTTTTGGTTCGCATCCAAAATCACCAGTTACTGGCTGCAGTGAGAAATTCAACTGGACAATTCCAAAACGGACCTTCTTCTTATTCGTTGGATCAACGAGGATAGTTCTAATGACGAATGGTTCTTTATGAAAAGAATCGATTTCAAGGATAATTTTTCTTAAGCAATCACGAACGTTCTTGATGAACGTGAAAAACTCAGTTATCACTGCATGCGATGTTCGAATATTGAGAACTCTGTAATCAATTTTGATTGCGGGGGGAAATTCACCATCGAAATTGTCAGCTTGATCTGCACACATATCGGAAAAAATTTGTTCTCTTCTGAATCCCCAGTTGTCCCGTAGTCCAAGAGCATACTCAGTGCAAATTTTTTGCATTTTTAGTAAATACTCCGGACTCTTTTCATAGTCGACATTCCGTATCCTATGAGATAATTGGGTACAAGACCAACCCCCTTCAAAAGAATAGAGAATTACCGGCGCTCTTGGATCTTTGCCCGCAAGCCATTCTGTATAATCGAAAAGACACTGAATTTCAGAACTATTCTCTTCGCAAAAATCGTTGAGTCTTTTTATCATTCCTTCGTAGGTTCCCGATTCAAAGGATAACAAGGATTCTGCACTTTTTTCAAGTCTTTGAACTGCATCATACACGGTCTCGGTTCTTCGGAGCAATTCCGTATGATCCATTTCCTGCTGATATATCCACCAATGAATTTCTTTCGCGTAGGCTTCTTTACCAAAATCTGTGAGAGTTGATGAAACCGGGCGAAAGGCGCGAATCCCAGTTTCAGTATTCGGAATTTTACTCGCTTGTTCAATGATAAAATCTGCTCGCGACAGAAACCATTGAACCTTACCTAATGTGAAAGATGCTCCAGAATACAATATTTCATGTTCCTTCTCGAAATCAGGATCCATTTGATTTCTCCGGATTCAGCATCTCATTGATCATTTTCATCTTCAGCGCCTTCGCCGCCACGACATTCGCACGGGCAGCGGCAATCGTCTCATCGCAGCGGGTGAGGATTGCGGCGATCTGGCGTTGTTCGGGGAGCGGGGGGAATAAAAATATGAATGTATATCTTAATATTCTGTTTGAATGGGCGACTATAACTATATAGAAACATGCATTGGGAATTATATCTCCGCCCACTATGCCCGTGCCATTGAAGTCGGAATTGGTAGGAATGAGGTAGCTGCAAAAATTGTTAGCAGTAACGGTATACTAGTCCGTTGTACAGATGTAAAAGTGCTTGAGACCTCCAGCGGTCTTCCCTTTTCTCAGGACGATATTTTTTCACCAGATACCACCCTCTATACAGGTGCAGAGGTTATTTATGCGATTCGCCCCGCGATCGAGATGATTCCCCCTCTTATCGAATTGGCTGTGAGAATTAATGCGGACCTGATCGTGTATCACCTTGGTTTTGAATCCTACGAAAATGGTAGGGATATAATCAACTGTGGTGTACTCCTACACCGGTATCATATTCATCAGAAGTGATTGAATATCAGTGATCTTCATTTAATCCTATTAGTTACCAACTCTAGAAAAAAATTGACCGATCAATTTCATTTTCAGCGCTCTCGTTGCGATGAGATTTGTCCGCGAGGCGGCTATAGTACTATCGCAGTGGGATAGGATTGAGACGATTTGACGTTGCTCTTGAAGTGGAGGTAATGTAATAGTTAAATTACTAATAATGTCAGTTGTCAAATTAATGAAGGCACAACCGTGTGTCGCAATCTGTTCCATCGTTTTTTGATAATACAAAAACCAATAATACAAAAATTCCTCATTCGCAACCGTGTCATTTATTTTCGTTAAAGCTAAAAAACCATCATGAATACATGCATCATGAGATAGCAATCCCGGTAAACCAACGGTTTCTTTTCCACCACTACAAATAAGCACTAATGAACCTTTCTTTAAAAATCTGCTAAGCTTTGCGCCATCTTCAGTAAGTGAGTCAATCTCTGCATGAACCCACATGCCATCTCTTGTCACATCTTCCGTCATCAAACGCGGAACAGGACCATCATAATATCGTGAATCTCCTTTTGGTCTAGGGCTGGCACCACGAATTACTGTTGTAAAATCTTTTATTTTAATAATATGCCATCCTTCGGGAACATTTCCGATCCATTTAATTCCTTTAAACTTAAAATGCCCAATTCCCTTGCTGAACAACTCCCTCATCAGCACCTGCTTCGCCTGCTCCGCCGCCGCAACGAACCGCTCTCCCTTCACGATGCAATCTTCCGTCGCCCAGAGCGTGGTAGCGATACGACGCTGCTCCTTTTTTTCCGGAACCGCAAACTCATAGCACGCGATATCTTTCCAGTTGATGTACGGATTCGTGGAACCTTTTGACATCCGGATTGATTGTTCGTTGAATCCTGCACTCTGCATGACAAACGGCAGGAGTTCTGGAATAAGGTCATCACCGGTTGGTTCGATCACGAACGTCGTATTGGCACAGACACCATCGAAATGAGGAATTGATACTTTCCTGAGATATGTCCTGCGGGAGCCATAGAGGATCTGTCCTTTGGAGAATTTGTGGTTGAATGCCGGACCAAGATATCCGTTATCCATGGTTCCCCATTCTTTGATACGGAAATCATCGGTCTGCATGTGCTCACCAGCAACAAAGTGATCCAGATCGCAATTCTTTCGGTCAACGATATCGCTGATCTTTTTCGCCACATCCCCGAACCGTACTATGTGCCACCCATTAGGAAGCGATGATGACTGGGGCGGAGCCATATCGGTTTTCAGGGATTTAGTCATGAAGACCCGCCTCCTTTGTTACGGAGATTAAAGCGTCAAGTGCCTGGTGGACATCGTGGTTGCTTTTCTGCCATTCATCATAAAGATCTTCAAGCGGCTCATTCTCGCTGACCTGATGATTGATATGAAGGTAATCACTGATTTTCAAACGAGACTGATTCCTTTGGATTTCATCAATCGGCACAACTTTTGAGAATCCATCAATATCCCTGAATGATTGATATGCATCAAGGATCTTCTCTCGGTGGTGATCTTCAAGGAAACTCTGGGTCTTTTCAACAGTTACCTCATTGATTGCGTTGATGAAGAGGATCTTCCCTTTCCGTTCCGGAGGTTTCTGCATCTGGCAGATGATAACGCAGGCTTCCATCGTTGAATTGTAGAACAGGCTCGGCCCCAATCCTAGAATGCATTCGATTAGATCCGCAGCAATAATCTTTTCCCGCATCGATTGTTCATCTTCGCGGAACAACACCCCGTGAGGAAACAGGATCGCACACCGCCCGGTCTTCCTATTCATACTCGCGATGATGTGCTGGAAGAACGCATAATCCGCCCGGCCCTGCGGCGGCACCCCGTACATGTTCCGGCCGTACGGGTCGGCAGCGAATGCATCCCTGTTCCACTTCTTGATCGAGTACGGCGGATTGGCCAGCACCACATCGAACTTCCTGAGCTTGTCCCGCTCAAGAAATGCCGGGTGGGAAAGTGTATCGCCCCGCACGATCTCGAAGTCATCGATGCCATGCAGGAAGAGATTCATGCGGGCAATCGAGGAGGTGATCAGGTTGATGTCCTGCCCGTAGAGTTTCAGGCTCCGGAACTCGTTGCCCTGCTCCTTGAGCTGTAAAGCAGCGACCAGCAGCATCCCCCCCGTCCCGCAGGTTGGATCATAGATCGACTCGCCCTCTTTCGGGTCGAGCATCATGGTCATGAGTTTGACAAGCGTCCGGTTGGTGTAGAACTCCGCTGCTGTATGTCCGGAATCGTCCGCGAATTTCTTGATCAGGTACTCATATCCCTGCCCGAGCTCGTCCTGCGGAACATGAGCGAGCGAGAGGGGTTCTGTTGAGAAATGCTCGATCAGATCGCGGAGCGTCTCGTCCGAGAGCCGGCTCTTGTTCGTCCACGGGGCATCACCGAAGATCCCGGAGAGCCGCTCGGGATTTGCCTTCTCGATCTCCCGCATGGCAGCCTGGATCGCTGTCCCGACATCGGCCGTCTTCTCCCGGATATCCTTCCAGTGCGCCCCCTTGGGAATGCGGAACCGGTGATATTCCGCAAAATCCTCACCAACTCCAGGACCGTATTCTTTCGTGATATCCGCCATCTCTTCATCATAGACATCGCTGATCCGCTTGAAGTACAGCAGCGGGAAGATGAACTGCTTGTAATCGCTCGCATCAATGAATCCCCGGAGGAGCACCGCTGCGCCCCAGAAGTATCTCTCCAGATCCTGCTGCGAGATCGGCATCAGAGCATCCCCTCTTCTGCCAGCAGCTGTTTCAGACGGTTCTCTGCTGCCTCGCATTCCGCTGCCGCCCGTTTCAGATCAGCGAGTGCCTCGGCAATGGTTGTTGTGTCCTCTTCGATCACCGGCTCAACATAAAGTGAGATGTTCAGATTGTAATCCTGCGACCGGATATCATCGAGCATGGCAACCCGGGAAATGCCGGTCCGGGTCTCATTCGCAGCATACCAGGAATAGATCTGGTCCACATGTTCCGGCAACAGCTCGTTCTGGTTCTTGCCCTTCTTGAACAGACCCGACGCATCGATGAACAGGACTTTGCCCTTGTGCTGCTCATCCTTGCTGAGCCGGAAGATACAGACACAGGCAGCGAGTGTTGTCCCGTAAAACAGGTTCGGTCCGAGCCCGATCACCGCTTCAAGAAGATCCTGCTCAAGCAGTTTCGTCCGGATCTTCCCTTCGGCACCCTTCCGGAACAGTGCACCCTGCGGCAGCACAATCGCCATCCGCCCGTGCGGTTTTGCCATCGATGCAATCATATGCTGGACCCAGGCATAATCCCCGTAACTTGCCGGTGGCATGCCGGCAAAGTTCCGGCCGAAGGGATCGTTCTCCCAGATCTCTTCCCCCCACTTTTTCAGTGAGAACGGGGGATTGGCAATCACGCAGTCAAACTTTGTGATCGAATCCCCGGAAAAAAATGCAGGCCTGCGGAGAGTATCGCCCCGGAAAACCGTGAAATCTTCAAGCCCGTGCAGGATCAGATTCATCCGTGCAATCGAGGAGGTTGTCAGATTCTTTTCCTGGCCAAAGAGCCGGAGCCGCCGGTACTCCCCGCCATGCAACCGGACATAATTGAATGCCTCCAGAAGCATGCCCCCGGTCCCGCAGGCCGGATCATAGACAACATCCGTCTCCTGTGGCTGGAGAATCTTGGTCATCAGGCTGATAACCGGTCGGGGCGTATAGAACTCGCCGGCTTTCTTGTTTGAGATGTCGGCAAATTTCTTGATCAGGTACTCATAGGCCTGCCCGGCCATATCCGGCTCTACATTACTGTTCGACAGATTGTATTCCGAGAAATGCTCGATAAGATCGATGAGGAGCTTATCTGAGAAGAGCTGCTTGTTTGTCCACTGTGCATCACCAAAGATCTCATAAAGGGTTTCCTTGTTGGCCGTCTCGATGCATCTCATGGCGTTGGAGAGGGCCTGCCCGACATCTTCGGTCTTCGCCCTGACATCGTTCCAGTGACAGTCATGAGGAATCAGGAAATGAAAATTTTCCCGGAATTCTGCTTCTTCTTTGTTTCCGCCGGATTCCTTTAGCGCCTTCTTGTATTCTTCATCATAAACATCACAGATACGCTTGAAGAAAAGCAGCGGGAAAATATATGTCTTGAAATCAGCCTGATCCACGGGTCCGCGGAGGATATTTGCAGCGCCGAAGAGCCAGTTCTCCAGAGTACTGAGGGAGAGTTTTTCGGGATCTGCGGATACAGTTTTTTCATTCTTATTGCGAGGAGAATTTTTTCCGGACATGGGATCCTTCGGTAATTACGATAAGAAAATATTAGCGAGTGATCGATTAAACATGTCTATTTCTCTCTCCCTGTCATCTAACTATCAGAGAAATTTTCTGACGACGAAGAACATTTATCGTCGAATAAATGAATGTAGTTGCTGTGAAAAACCGGGCAATCATTCTCATCGCAATCCTTTTCCTTCTCGCAACAACCCCGGTTGTCGTTGCAGATTCCTTCACCGACCAGGCCTTTTCAACAGATCGCACATACACAATAAAAAGCACAACCAACAGCACCGTCTGGCTCTTTGAAAAAGAAAATAGTACCCCGACATGGTCCTATAACCTCCAAGGAGAAATCCTGTGTGCAGCAATATCTCCCGACGATAATTATTTCGCAATAGGATCCGGAGGCGGTAAGATCTGGCTCTTCGATCGGAAGGGTACAGTTCTCTGGAACAAGACGTTCGGGAACGCCGGCATAAAATCAATTGTGTTTTCCGAAGACAGCCGGTACCTTGATGCTTCGAGTTTCATGAACCAGGCATTTTACCTTTCAATCGAAGGGAAACCTGTTACTCGTCCGAGATCCACGACGGTAACAGCAGCCCCTTCCGCCACCATCTCCGCTGCTGTAACCCAAATGCCTGCGGAAGTTGATTTGTCCTGGATTCAGTCAGTTCTCCGGAATAATCTGATCCTTGTGCTTGCGATTGTTCTTGGCCTCTGTATCGCGGGTATCTCCTGGTATACTGGTTCACGCCGGCAATACAAGCAGACCGTCATTATCGGATCAGCCGGGAATATCGTATCGCTGAAAAATCTCACGATTTTATCCATTATTCTTGTGGCAGCCGGCGGCCTCCTGACGTTGTATGCCCCGGCAAATTACGGCGACTTTTCAAAAATCCTCGTCACGTTTGGCATTGCTGGTCTCTTGATTGCATACTGCCTGTATGCGGTGATCGTCTGGGGGAATGATGACAAGCTGCTCGCAGTCCTGATGCTTGCGATTCCGCTGAGCGTGTATTACTTTTCAACATCAACAATTTCCGGGCAGGGAAACATTATTCTGACCATTCTCCTCACCATCGCAGTGTTTTCGGTAATTTCAGCAATCCTCCTTTTCATATCGGATAAAATACGGGGAGGTCTCAGTCACGGAAGAATCAGATATTCTTCCACGGAATCATCGTATGTCGTCCTTGGGATCATTGTGGTTTCATTCATCATGGCGAGTATGGGAAGTACTACAATTCTGTCGGAGAATACAAACAGCATTTTCAGATCGACAACCGAAATCACTGCCGGTTCTCATGCATCGATCCCGACAAAGAATATTATTGCTCCGGTCACGACTCAGAACATCCCTGCTCCATTACCAACGCTATCTCAGGAGACAAAGACACTCATAACGGCAACTCAGCCAACCCCGAGGATCACAACAGTACCTGTTACCACAATAAATTACGAAACCGGTTTGACATCCCGTTCATTTACCTATTACTTACGGGGGAAAGCAGCTCCAGCGTATGCCGATATGTATTCCGGACTCTCCACGAGATTTAGTTCAAAATCCGCTCCATTGTATTGTGTCCGGTATAACTACGACAAAACCCCTTGTTCTGATGAGGAGAAGCGACAGTATTTTCTTAAATATCTGGATGAGCCGGATCAGAAAAAATCCCTTGATTCGCTGGTAAAATCCATCGAATCAAAAACTTCCAATAAGGATGACCAGGCTCGGATTGCAATTAGTCTTGTTCAGCAGATCCCGTATGATTATTCTACATTCAACAAACTGAGTTCATCAGCAACGTCTCTGAATGAACGGATGCGATATCCCTATGAAACGTTGTATCAGAACAAAGGAGTGTGCAGTGAAAAATCCCTTGTACTTGCATACCTCTTACGCGAACTGGGTTATGGCGTTGTGTTATTTGAATATCCGGTAGAGAATCACATGGTAGTCGGCATTAAAAGCCCGGCTCAGTATGATTATGATAATTCGGGTTACGCATTTGTGGAAACAGCAGCACCTGCAATTCCAACGGATTCTCAGTGCAATTACGTTGGAGTCGGTAAACTCACCCATTCACCGGATACATTTCTCGTCAGTGAAGGAAGATCATTCGACTCAATTTCGGAAGAATACAATGATGCCCAACACTACCATGCCCTTCTTGCAATGGGACAGGTGCTGGATGAATATTCCTATTACCAGTGGCTCTCGCTTGTCCAGAAATATGGAATGTCGAGCGGGTTCTCTTCCTCACAAAGCCAGACCTCTCAATCGTATTCGGGAACGTGCAACATCAATCTCGGGCGGTATTGTTCAGCCGGTCTGAACTGTTGCGAAAGGGATAATCTGTGTTATCTCCCCTGCAGCCGGGGAACCTGGATTCCCAGCGAATGCGTGTGTGTTGGGTAAGTGAATAGTAAAGAAATCGTTTTTCTCCATATGAGAAGAAAAAATTACAATTCATCGAGAAGAAAATAAAAAATTTTTTCTTCCTCTAAACGAATTAAAACCTATGGCCGTGCTTGATTTAATTTATTTGAAGCATTTAAAGTCCTGATTTCCCCTTTGGAACTACTTGTATTATTAGTAGCCATGGGAATTCTTATTACCGTCGTCGGTTGGATTGTTTCAGTAATTTTTAAAAATTTTTCCTTTTTTAGATTCCCTTTGAAAGATACTCCCGGATGTTGGTTTGTGGCAGCACTCATTCTTGTTATGATTGTTATTATTAATTTAATCTTAGGTAAACCGTTATCATACGGGGTTCGATATGGAATTGGAATTTTTTTTGCAATGTTTTTCTTAGTGTTCATCCATGTTCTCGAACAATATTGGAAAAAATAAAACCCTTTATCATTGATAAAACGAAAATTCATGAAGATACCTTGAATTTTTCTTACAAAAAACGACAACCCTCGTAAAATTTATCGTTTAAGTCTCCGATTATTCTCAAATGGCAATTTACTCATTCGATACACGCCTCAAACTGGCAAAATGGGTAAAATATGCAATTTATCTCAATATCGTTCTTTTCCTGATACTGGTTTATTTCGCCTATCAGGAATCCGGTGAATCTGCCGCAGCTGTTGAAGCGGGAAAAAATCTGGTTTCCCTCGTGGTTTTTATTGTTGCTGCCTATCTGGTGATGGAGAAACTCAGGAAACCGGAAGACGATTTCTGGAGAAAATTTGCCGAAGTGCTCGGGACGATACAGGTATGCTCTGCCTGTCTGGGAGTGATTATCATTGGCGGTGCGTTTATTCTCGGACTCTATGCAGGTCTGACGGGAACATCCCTTAATCTGGGACCAGAACCGGCTGCAACATTCAGCCCTGTTGCGATTGCAACTATCACTCCTCAATCAGAAGGATGTGTTTTGACATCATCAGGCTGTATACCTATCCCGCCCTCCCCAACAATCCCTCCGTACGGAAACAAAATCTGGCAGAATGACCCCATCATTGGATCTTTCGTCTTCAATAAAAGCCAGTTCGATCCCGATGAAATTTACCTGTCGCGTCTGGGCAATGCAGAATATAATTACCAGGTTGTCCCGCTTGATTATTCTCCGGATATCAAATGGATTTTCAGAGATGACGGAATCATTCTGTTCTATGATAGCAGAAATGGAAACCTGCTGAGAACCGGGACATGGTCAAAGGATGATTACGGCGAGAAATCCGAGTATAAGATCAAGAGGGGGAACTGGGATTATCGGATTACCTACCAGAAAGGTGTATTCCAGGTAACCCGACCAAACGTGTGGAATCTGATTAAAACCGGGTAACGTACATCGGACGAAACATACTATTTCCGATAACGTTCTGAACCATCATATCCTGAATATTTTCCGTTTGCGTGATAACTGATTCCCATTGCCGGAGCTGTCCCATGTATCCAGCGATGGGATTCCCAGCAGCGGGCACAGAATAATTTTTCACACGGGCCGCACTTGATGGCATCCTTGTGATGGATGTATCTCCCGCAGGCAAAACACTGGGTATCTCCTTTCAATCCTGTTTTTTGCAGGGACTGCTCGTATCCGTCCAGGAAGATCTGATTCGCCAGAAGAATATGATCCTGACAGTAATACCGGCCATCCTTTCCCTTCTGGGGTATGGCATCTGATTTTCCGCAAATGAAACAAGCCGACTCGTAGGATCGCGATGGAATATCTTTCTGCGATAGGTCTCTATCGCGTTTCACTTTAAAATCAGAATCTTCATCCGGGTAATCCTTTTTTGATGTAACCGGAATGTCTGTATACTCCTTCAGTGGTCCGGTGTAATCGCTTTCCGGCGCAGATTGAGTATATCGCGCCGTCTTCCTGTTTTTGAGGTAAAAAATGCCGATAATCAATGCAGCGAGTATTATTGACCACGACATGAGAAAATCTGATGAAAACGGGACTCCTGCAGACTGCTGATAAATTACTGAAATGATTGATCCAATAATCAGGATATACACAATGGCGTGGAGAAAGCAATACAATGATGCGATTAATTCACTGATAATTTTCCAGAAGTTATCTCCGTATTCCAGTATTTTTTGTCTGACCGTATCGAGAATTGCAACGTAAAAACAAAACACCAGAGCAGCAAGCCCGGTTCCTACCGTATCTGTGACCAAAAAATTGTAGGTTGAAGTGAAGTTAAAAAGAACATACAAACCACAGAGAACGAGATCAATTTTCAGACAATGAAAAAGCCAGCATGCCAGTTTATATCGCCCTGAAGAATGGTAAAGAGACATATTATGCACGACATCTGGAAAAGTGATTATGTCTTGTAATACTCCTTAAAACACATCTTGCATGTCGGCTTCTCGAATGATATCGTACTGTTCGTCTCATCATCCCCGCAGGCATGACAATAGCGTTCCTTATACTTCGGGTTCTTGTATTTCGCCCAGCTGGCATAACACTTGTCGCAGTATGGTTTCTGTAAATTAAACTCCGTCATCGGTTTCCCGCAACGGATACAATATGCCGCTTCTCCGGTTACTCTGTCAAGGAATTTTGTTATCAGTCCCTTGTTCGGGGCCTCGGTGGGTTTATGCGCCAGTTTCTGCGGGGATTTTGGTGCGGGTTCTGCGTGATATTTTTTCTGAGTCTCGGCAACGACCTTTGCAAGGGCGATCTGCTTGAGATGGGGCCCCATCAGGTTGAGCTCTTTTGAGACATCTGCGAAGATCTCCGGATCCTCCTGCCGGGAAAACCGGATTCCCATCTCCCAGTTGTGGGTCTGGGAGTGCTCGTGCAGGTTCATGGTCGAAATGATACCTGTTGCTTCATTCACGAAACACTTGGTATGCAGGTTGTCGCACTGATAGAGTTTCAGGTTCTTCAGCTGGCTGAAAAATGCTTTGTCATCGTCATTGATCTTGAAATCTGAACGATAAATGAAATGAATTGCAACATTTTTCTGATCAATGCTCCCCAGGTAATTCTTCATCGCCATGGGAATTTTCAGATAAGGAGAAACGAGATAGAGCTCGCGTTCGGTATTTTTTATCAGGGTTGTCAGGGATGCCTGAACACCGGAACCATCGAGAAATTTTACCATGATACCACGAATTTACATTAATCGGCGAATCACGATAGACTTTTTGTTTCCGATTTTTTTTTACATCGCTGGTAGAGATCAAGTTCCCGGGAACGGTATCAGAGAATATCGCATTTGCTTTGCATGATACTCTGATACCCTCACATTCCTGAAAAAAAAATGGAATTTTTTTATTGTCTGACAAAAATTGTTGTCCCGAGACTGCTCGAAAGGATAAGTCTGTTGCCGGATATGGAAAAAATTGCCGAATTGTGCGGGTAGTCAATGATTAATCTGTCACCATCGGTGTGATAGGTCCCCCGGGAAGTAACCCCGGTTCGATCGTGAAAATACGCGATACCATCTGTCTGGAGAAGGATGTAATCTCCCGGATTACTCTCACTGGTGTAAGTCCCCGCCATACCGATATTTACCGGCGGATTTGGGTTCTGATAGGGGGATGTGGCATAAGAATCCTGTGAGGTATCTGCACATCCGGCTGATAATGTCACAATGATAAGGAAAAAAATATGCTGAAGATACTTCATATCCTCCCGTTCATTGGATTACCAGATAAAAATTTTCATCTGAAATTGGGGAAATTTATTTCCCATTTGATTACCACAGTTCGTGGTCTATTCTCAATCACCTACTAGGTTCCAATGGTACATTTTTTGTACGAAGTTCCATACCCCCTCACCCCCATCCCCGCTCTCACCCTCCGGATCCCCTCCGCACACCGGCCCCGCCCGGATCCCGGACTCAATCCGGGAGACCAGCTCCCCCAATTAAGTGACAGAATACCGGCAGCATCCCCGGCTCCCGTATATGAGCGACCACCCGGAGC
>Ga0302253_1000434_pt1 | contig 35335 bp, 27 predicted proteins | sample AAG_RA_Trp_MG_FD_193537 | JGI IMG/M metagenome (GOLD analysis project Ga0302253, IMG submission 193537) | Enriched activated sludge microbial communities from anaerobic digester in WTTP, New Holstein, Wisconsin, United States - AAG_RA_Trp | ecosystem: Engineered > Bioreactor > Anaerobic >...
GTCATCTTTTTCTGACTCCTGCAAGGTCGCAAGACGATCCCTTCAATGGGATTCGTTCTGTTCTCCTTGTATTACAGGTTGTTCTTGCGGTGGTTCGTTTTTTCACATTCGGCACGCCTTTTGTAAGATATGCCGTGTCCCGGTTCGGGCATGCGGATATGGGAAGGTACTTACAAGAATGCGTAATGGCTGCTATGCTGTCCGCAGGATTCCGGTTCGTGAAGGAGGCCGGAGTCCCCTTCCGAAAGGTACATCCGTTCCGTGAAAGGACCGGGTCGCCAACCATCAGCAAGGAGGCGGTAATGTCTGAGGAGAAGAGCCGCAACGGACCAGCACGGCTCAAGCTGGTCCTTGGCGGGGCGACGCTGGGTGTCGTGGCGCTGGCGACGCTGGCGTTCGGCATGAAGTACACCGACCAGCGTCCGTTCTGTACCAGTTGCCACATCATGGACCCCGTGGGGGTCACCCACAAGCTTTCGGGACACGCCAACATCTCGTGCAACGACTGCCACGCGCCGCACAATCTGTTGGCAAAGCTACCGTTCAAGGCCATTGCCGGGGCGAGGGACGTGTACATGAACACCCTCGGGCATCCCGGCGACCTCATCCTCGCGGGCATGGAGACCAAAGAGGTGGTCAACGCCAACTGCAAGGCGTGCCACACCATGACCAATGTCGAGGTCGCCAGCATGGAGGCCAAGAAGTACTGCACCGACTGCCATCGCAACGTGCAGCACATGCGCATGAAGCCCATCAGCACGAGAGAGGTCGCCGATGAATAACCAGAAGACGTTCAAGGGGTTGCGCCTCGCCGCGCTGGGACTCGTGGCCGTGGCCGCCTTCACCGCAGGGTGTTCCGACGTGTCCACCGAACTCAAGACACCCGTGTACAAGACGAAGCTGACGGCGGAGGAAATCCGCAACAGCGCCTTCAAGCCCGAGTTTCCCAAGCAGTACGCCAGCTACGAGCGTAACGACGAGACTACGGTGATGACCGAGTACAAGGGCTCCGTGCCGTTCAACAAGAACGACAACGTGAATCCCCTGCCCGAAGGCTACAGGCACGCTCAACCGTACCTGAAGAACCTCTGGCTCGGCTATCCCTTCATGTACGAGTACCGTGAGGCGCGGGGCCACACCTACGCCATTCAGGACTTCCTGCACATCGACCGCATCAACCGCTACGCGGAGAAGGGCGGACTGCCCGCCACCTGCTGGAACTGCAAGACCCCCAAGATGATGGAATGGGTCAAGGAGAACGGCGACGGCTTCTGGTCGAAGGACGTCAACGAATTCCGCGACAAGATCGACATGAAGGACCACACCATCGGGTGTGCCACCTGTCACGACCCCCAGACCATGGAACTGCGCATCACCAGCGTGCCGCTCACCGACTACCTCGTCTCGCAGGGCAAGGACCCCAAGAAGCTGCCGCGTAACGAGATGCGCGCACTGGTATGCGGTCAGTGCCACGTGGAATATTACTTCAACGGCCCCACCATGGGCGTGAACAAGAAGCCGGTGTTCCCGTGGGCCGAGGGTTTCGACCCTGCCGACATGTACCGCTACTACGACAAGCACGGCGACCTGCAGGTGAAGGGCTTCGAGGGCAAGTTCGCGGACTGGACGCACCCCGCCTCCAAGACGCCCATGCTCAAGGCCCAGCATCCCGAGTACGAGACATGGATCAACGGCACACACGGGGCGGCGGGCGTCACCTGCGCCGACTGCCACATGAGCTACACCCGCAGCGACGACAAGAAGAAGATATCGTCGCACTGGTGGACTTCGCCCATGAAGGACCCCGAGATGCGTGCCTGCCGCCAGTGCCACTCCGACAAGACCCCCGACTACCTCAAGTCGCGTGTGCTCTTCACCCAGAAGCGCACCTTCGACCTGTTGCTGGCGGCGCAGGAAGTGTCGGTGAAGGCGCATGAAGCGGTACGCCTCGCCAACGAATATCAGGGCGCCAAGGCCGCAGGCTACGACGACCTGATGATCCAGGCCCGCGAGATGGTCCGTAAGGGGCAGTTCTTCTGGGACTACGTGTCCGCCGAGAACAGCGTGGGCTTCCACAACCCCGCCAAGGCACTCGACACGCTGGCCCAGTCGCAGCAGTTCAGCCAGAAGGCCATCGACCTTGCCATGGAAGCTACGCAGTATGGCATCGGCAAGGACCTCACGGGCGACATCAAGACCATCGTGCCGCCCATCCTGAAGATGAACCGCAAGCTGCAGCAGGACCCGGAATTCATGAAGACCCACAAGTGGTTCCAGTACCTGCCCGTGCTGCCCAAGGCCGATCAGGTGTGGGACGGACAGAAGCGTCTGGTCTCCGCCAAGCAGTAGGGTTTCCCGCTCTTTCGCAAAGGTATGGGGGCGCTCCTTCGGGGGCGCCCCTTCATCATGGTACCGGGACAGGGGCCTCTGTTGACGCCGTATCGCTTGCTGACGGGCTGCATCTGCAATCCCCGTTTCCGCCTGCCCGTCGTTGGCAGTCCACCGCGTTCTCCCGTTTGCGACCGTCGAACGTTGTGGCCGGGCGCGACCTCTCCTGCCCTGTCGAGGGCCTCGGCGGGACGGATGCCCCCTTGCGATATGTCGCGTGGAACATGGCGTCATCCTATCCCGGAGAAGGCGGAACAGGCATCGGGTGTCAGCGAGTGCACACGCCTGTAAAAGGGTGCACTGACGACCTGTGGGGTGCAGCCCCTGCACGGGTTCCCACGACGGGCGTAAGCGGCTATGGTGTGGGCGGACCCCAACCCTCGGAGCATCCGATGAAGAATACCCTTTCGGTTCTGGTACGTAATCAGGTGGGCGTGGTCGCGCAGGCGACCGAGGTCTTCCGCCAGCACAACGTGAATCTCAATTCCATATCCTGTGCAGAGACCGAGGCGTTCGACGTGTCGCGCCTCATGCTCACCGTCGAAGGGCAGGAGCATCTGTTCGACGCGGTCAAAGCCGACCTCGCCTCCAAGGACTTCGTGCTCGAAGTGGAGGACCTCTCCGCACGCGACCTCGTCGACCGGGAACTCGCGCTGGTCAAGGTGGCGGTCACGCGCGAGACCACGACGCAGGTGATGCAGGTGTGCGAGGTGTTCCGCGCCACGGTGGTCGGCATGGGGCAGGAGACCATGACCCTCGAGATAACCGGGGACATGCGCAAGGTGGACGGTTTCATCCGCCTGTTGCGTCCCTTCGGCATCCGCAGCCTTGCGCGGACGGGGTCGGTGGCACTGGCACGGGGAGACGATTAGCCCATGAGCGTACTGCAAGCCGGGACTGCGACGGAGACGCCCCGCACTTCAGATGCGGGCCGACAGAACGAAGGGGCGGACGGGGCAGTGGCCGCGCCCCGGACGCTCGATGACATCGTGGCGGCGGTGGTGCGGCGTGGCATCCCGGTGCGTGTCGCGGTGGCGGCGTGTGCCGAACCCAACGCGCTCGCAGCCGTACTCGAGGCGCGTGACATGGGCATGGCCGTGCCAGTGCTGGTGGGTGACATCGCCGCGACAGAGAGCATCGCCACGGAACGGGGGCTTTCACTGGAAGGCTGCGAGGTCGAAGACGAACCCGTACCCGTGAAGGCCGTGCAGCGTGCCGTGGACAGGGTGCGTACCGGTGGTGCCGATGTGCTCATGAAGGGCCTCGTCAACACCGACGTGTTGTTGCGTGTGGTGCTCAACCGCGTGTCCGGTCTCTCTGCCGGGGGGCTTCTCAGCCATGTGGCCGTGTGTTCGCTGCCTGCGACCTGCGGCGGTGAGGCTTCGGCCTCTTCGCGGCTGGTGTGCATCACCGATGCCGCAGTGAACATCAGCCCCAACATGGAGCGCAAACTCGGAATCGTCCGCAACGCCATCTGCGTGGCACGCAGCCTTGGCATCCCGTCACCTCGCGTGGCGATGCTGGCGGCGACTGAAAAGGTCATGCTGCCCGCCATGCCCGCGACGCTGGATGCCCAGATTGTGGCGCGCATGGCGGACCAGGGGGAATTCGGCGATGCGATGGTGGCAGGGCCCATGGCCCTTGATGTGGCCATCTCGCCGGATATCGCGGCGCGCAAGGGCGTGTCGCACCCGGTGGCGGGGCGGGCCGACATCCTGTGCGCTCCCGACATCGAAAGCGGCAACATCCTCTACAAGTCGCTCACCACGCTGGCGCATGTGGAGATGGCGGGCATCCTCACCGGAACGACGGCCCCCGTGGTGGTGCCCTCCCGCGGTGACAGCAGGCGCAGCAAGCTGCTTTCGCTGGCCCTCGCCGCCTATGTCGCCATGGAGTGCCGGCTGTGAGCGCCTCGCAACGGCATGACCGGGGGGCCGAGCGCATCCTGGTCATCAATCCCGGTTCGACCACGACCAAGGTGGCCCTCTTCGAGGGCGAAGTGCCGTTGTTCGACGAGACCGTCGAACATGGCAAGGAGTCGTTGCGTGCCTTTCCCGCAGTGACCGACCAGTTCGCCTTCCGGCTGCGTGCGGTGAAGGACGTGCTGGAACACCACGGCGTTCTCGACACGCCGCTGGACGCCGTGGCAGGGCGGGGCGGGCTGCTGGCCCCCATGCAGGGTGGCACGTGGCGCGTCGGGCCAGCCATGCTGGCGACGCTTGCAGAGGCGCGCCATGGCGAGCATCCGTGCAACCTCGGTGCGGCGCTGGCGAGGCATTTCGCCGACCTGCATGGTGTCGAGGCCTACATCGTCGACCCCGTGGTGACGGATGAGATGGATGACGTGGCCCGGTACACCGGTTTGCCGCAGATACGTCGGCGTAGCGTCTTCCATGCGCTCAGCCATCGCGCCGCGGCGCGTGTGGCAGCGTCGAGGTGCGGTGTCGCCTATGAAGAGGGGCGCTTCCTCGTGGCCCATATGGGTGGCGGGGTCTCGGTGGCGGCGCATCGCTGCGGGCGTATCGTCGACGTGGTCAACGCCCTCGACGGCGATGGTCCCATCACCGCCGAACGCACCGGGCGATTGCCCGTGCTGCCGGTTCTCGACCTGATAGAGCGCGGTCTGCAGACCTTCGAATCCATGCGGCGCATCGTGCTGCGTGAGGGCGGGCTGTGGGCGCATTGCGGCACCAACGACCTGCGCGAGGTCGAACGGCGCATGGAGACCGGGGATGCTGCCGCCGCCGCGATTTTCGACGCTCTCGCCTATACCATCGCCAAGGAACTCGCTTCGCTGGCACCCGCCGTCCTCGGTGCGGCGCGAGGAGGCGCCAGTACGGTCACCGCAGTGGTGCTCACCGGGGGCATGGCCCGCAGTGTGTGTCTGACATCACGCCTCGAAGCCCATCTCGGCTGGCTTGGGCCGATGGTGGTTCTGCCCGACGTGGAGGAGATGCGTGCGCTGACACAGGGTGTGCTTCGCGTCCTGCGAGGTGAGGAAGTGGCGAAGGAATACGTCTGAGAGGTCTCCATGGCTGGGCAACGTCTGCCTGTGCTGCCGGGAGACTGCGAATGAGCAGCTGTGCTTTCGTCTATACTTGACGTGACGGTATCCGCGATGCCTATAGTGTGATGGTTCACCGACATCTTTCTGTGAGGGACGTATGCCGTCATCCAAGGACAACATTCTTGAGAACGCCCGCAGGCTCTTCGCCGACCATGGCTTCAAGGGGACGACCATCGCGCAGATCGCGAAGACGTCCAATGTGACAGATGCAGCCATATACAGACACTACAGATCGAAGCAGGATGTCTTCGATACCATCATAGCAAAGTTCATCGAACGCCATTCCATATTACTCGGCCGCATCCATGAAAGGCAGAAGAGCGGTTACTGTCTTCTTGAGACGCTGGTGATGGATCATTGCTCCTTCGTGCAGGAGAATATGACGGATATGCGCGTCATCTTCAGTACCTACACGACGATACCCAGTGCACGGGCTGCCATCGACAGAATGCACGACAACGTCGTTGCCACCGTGATGGCCTGCCTTGAACGAGGTATCAGCGATGGTTCGGTACGTGACGACATCGACAAGCACGAGACCGCGACCATCATCGCCATTTTGCTCATGGGGCTGAATCGCCGCCGCATCTATTCGCCCGATTCGCCCGAGTTGGCACGCGGTGTGGTGGCATTCTGCCAGCGCAGCCTGCGCAGCTGACCGATGCCCCTGCCATCCGCGCCCATCCATCAGTGTAGTGTGATGACGCGGTGGGTTTCTGTGGCAACCTGTTTCAGATGCAGGAGATTTTCAGGCCTGTACGACCGTTCGTCTTGCGCCGGACTGTGCCACGCCAAGGATGATGGTACGCCTCGTGCCTCTTTCCCCATCGTTGCATGAGCGGAGAAGGCGACCCGACCCCTGCGGGACCGGGTGACATCACGACAAGGCCCGCCCCGTAAAGGGCGGGCCTTGTCATTGTCATTGTCATTGTCATCGTGCGGGGGGGGACGTCTTGCGGAAGGGCCAGAGGCGACTCGTGACCACGTGCACTTCCCGTGGTGTCCGTCGCCTTGCCGTGCGCCGGAAATCCCTACCGACCGGGGTCGAGTCGCATATCCTCAGGTGCGGTGGCGTCGACCTCGTGGTGGATGGTGGATACCGCACCCGGTGCGACGGTGATGTGCCAGCGCAGCACGGAGTCCTTCTCCTGAGGTTCAGGGGTGGAACGGCGTACCACGGTCACGGCGGTGTCGGTGGCCTGCGGGGCCGGGTCTTCGACGACCACCGCGACGTCGCGGGTGCGACCGTTGCGTATTTCGATGTCCCACGCCCACTGCCGCGTCTGGCGGCGCTCGATGATGCCCGTCTTGCCGCTTTGGGCCTTGAGGGGCTTGAGGCGTGCCGTGACGCGCGGGTCGCTGCCGAAGAAGATGTCGAGACCTGCCCCTACGGCCTCGAAGGGGGCCTCGCCGACGCTGGCCCCGTCCACGAGATGCATGGCCATGCCACGCGGAAAGGCCCGGGCTTCGGCGAGGGTCACATGCGCGGCGAGGTAGGCCGCGGTGTCACGGGCGGGGCGGATGGTGTGGGCGAACGTGGCGGGCCAGTCTTCCGTGGCGAGGGTGACGCGTATGGGGGTTGCGGGCGGCAGGTCGCGGGGGCCCAATGCCCATGTCGAGAAGCTGGCGTGCTCTTCTTCACGTGGTGGCGCGGACATCTTGCCCATGTCCGCCGATGCCGCCTCCATGGCGACCGGTGCGGCGGAACGCATGAGCGTCGGGCCGCTGGCGTGCACCGGGCGGGGACCGATGCGCCACGCGCCCACGGGAGGGGGTTGCAAGCGTCCGTCCGGACGGGCGGAGGCGAGGGTCAGTCGCACATTCTTCCAGTCGAGGTCGGCGGACTGCCGCAGTATGGCCTCCTGCATGAAGACGACCAGCCCCCGGTCGGGACGGGCGTCGAGTCTGTAGGCGGCATCCCAGCCGCAGCCGGTGACGTCGTAGGCGTAACGCACCTCAACCGGTGTGTCCGAAGCGCCCGCGATACGCACCGTGGCGCGCGGGGCATTGTCGCCGCCGCCCACACGGGCGAGTTCATCCTCGGCCCGGGCGAGGTGCCGCGCGGCCTCTTCTTCGCGAAGCGAGAGCGCGTCATGCTCCCCTTGCAGGGCGGTGAAGTGCTTCGCCATCAGTGCGTCGACCCGTTCGAGGTCGGCGGGGGAGACGGTTCCCTTCTGCCCCGCCCCGGCCCACAGGGCCATTCGGGCCTCCACGGCGGCCTTGGTTCCCCTTACCTTGGCGAGGTCCGCGCGGGCCGCGTCACGGCGTTCCATGAGGGCCTTGCGGATGGGCGATGGTGTGGCTGCCACCGTTGCGATGTCGATGCCGAGGACATCGCGGCCGGGGACTTCGACTGTGAGGCTGTCCCCATCGGCGCTGGCTGGCAGGTCGAGGGTCAGTGTGGATGTGGCGTCATCCAGCGGGCGGGGGGGCAGCTTCACGGTCACGGCGACCCGTGCCCCGTCCGGGTAGAGGAGAACCTCTTGTGAGGGAAGGGGCGCGGCGTGTGGTGCCACCGGCAGCGCCAAGCAGATGAGGGCTGCCAGCGTCGCAAGGCGCAACGCGATGCCCGGGATGGTGCCCATAGTGCGTCTCATGTGACCTCCGTTGCGCCTGAAGTGGCGCTAGCTACCCGATAAGCCCTAGCACGGGGGCGGTGTGGAGGACAATGCGCTGCACGTCGCACGAGGCTGGCAATGTCTCAGGGGTGCATGCAACGGACGGGAGGGGATGCGCCGCTTGCTGAACGACTGGCAGGCACCGCAGACCCGGACGACGCATGGCATGACTGTTTCGTGTGGCCGTGCGCCTGCTGCCATGCCACAGTTGCCGCGCAAGGCGGTTCAATCGGTGAGTACGGTGTCGTCGTGGCTGTAGGCGGGACTGCAACAGCAGAGGATGCGCAGGCTGGTGACGCCGGTGTTGCGGATGCTGTGGGGTGTTCCTGGAGGGATGCACACCGTGTCGCCTGGGGCGACGGCGAACACCGCATCGTCCAGCGCCATCTCTCCGTCGCCTTCAAGGACATGATAGAGTTCTTCGGTGCGCGGGTGAGTGTGACGCAGGGTCGCACAGCCGGGGGGGACCTCGGCTTCCGCCAGCGACTGGTTGGCGTTGCCATGCACGGCGGGGTGCATGAGTTCGCGGATGATGGACCCGTCGCGTGTGACATAGGGCGGCGCGTCGTCTCGCGTCGTTCGCAATGCAGGGCGCGCTGGCGTGATGCCTGCGTCTGGCGTGTCTGACGTCTCTTGTCTCTCGTCCCTGTCGGGCTGCTGGGTGGCTTCTGGCTTCATGTCCTCTCTCCGTTCTGCGGGTCGTCTTGCGTGAGATGTGAAGCTGGTGGCGATGCGCCAGAAGGGCAACCAGTTGCGTCGTGGAGAAGGCGGTGGCGTTCCTGGGCGTCCCGGCGATGTATCTGACGACGCCCCACCGTAAGGCGGGGCGTCGTGGGCAGACATCAGTAAAGCTGTTTGAGCAGGTCTTCGCCGCTGCGGACGTCGTCCTCGCCACGTTCCATCGCTTCGCCGCTGGTGGCGGAGGGTTGCGTCCCGAGGATGAAGGGCAGCATGTAGCTTGATGAGGATGACGGCCCCGCGAGCATTCCCGTGCGACCATCCACACGGGCGTAGACGATGCCGGGAGGCATGGTGAAGTCGTCGGGCTGGTACAGGTGGTCGACGCCCTGCCTGTAGGTGACGAAGACGGGCAGCGCCGCACGGCCGCCGGTTTCGAAGCGGCCCATGGGGGCCACCTGATCGTAGCCGATGTAGACGCCTGTCACGAGATAGGGGCTGAAGCCCATGAACCATGCGTCCTTCTCATCGTTGGTCGTGCCCGTCTTGCCTGCGACGGGGCGGCCCAGCGCCTTGGCACGGGTGGCCGTGCCGTCCTGCACGACCTCTTTCAGCAGGGATGCCATGACGAAGGCGTTCTGCGGCGAGATGGCCTCACGCAGTTCGGGGTCGCGGCGGTAGAGCGTCTCACCCCATGCGTCCTTGATCTCGACGATCATGCGCGGGGTCGAGACCCGGCCCTCGTTGGCGAAGGCGGTGTAGGCCTGCGCCATGTTCAGCGGAGACACGGCCACGGCCCCGAGGCTGACGGAGAGTTCGTTGGGGAATTGCGGTTCGAGGCCGAGTGCCTTGGCGCGTTCGATGATGGCGGGGATGCCTATCTGCTGCGCCACGCGGATGGTGCACAGGTTGCGCGACTTGGCGAGGGCCGTCCGCAGCAGCATGGGGCCTGCGAAGTTGCCTTCGAAGTTCTCGGGGCGCCACACCTTGTCCGTGTATTCGTTGATGTAGACGACAGGCGCGTCCAGCACCACGGACCCTGCGGTGAAGCCGTTGTCGAGCGCGGCGGAGTAGACGATGGGCTTGAACGACGAACCCGGCTGGCGTCGTGCCTGCGTGGCGCGGTTGAACTGGCTGTCGGTGAAGCTGTAGCCGCCCACGAGGGCCACCACGTCGCCGGTCTGGGGTTCGATGGAGACGATGGCGCCCTGTACGTCCGGGTACTGTTCAAGGGCAAGCTGCACCACGCCGCCGCGCGACACGAGGGCGGGATTGTACGATGTGGCGTTGCCGGCGGGGCCGAGGCCAGAGACCCACACCACGTCGCCTTCTTCAAGCACCTTGCGGGCGTCCTTCACGGGTGCGGCGCCTTCGGGGGCCACGCGGATGTTGGGGGTGCGGCACCATGTCATGGTCTTCACGTCGATGAAGCCGCGGTACTGCCCGAGGCGCACCTCCGCCCCCTGTGCCACCACCTTGGTGACGAGGGCGCGTGCCCATCCGCCACCGGCGAGGGCGTCGGGGGTGAAGTTCTCCTGCTGGAGGAATCCGGCGTACTCCGTCGGCTTGAGCTTCTGTAACGGGCCGCGCCAGCCATGACGGCGTGTGGCGGATTCGAGCCCTTCGCGCAGGGCACGTTCGGCGGCAATCTGGTGTTCGGGCATCATGGCGGTGGTCACCTGAAGGCCCGCTTCGTACACTGCGTCCTCGCCGTAGCGGTCTATCTTGAGGCCGAGGCGGTGCACATTGTCTTCGCTGAAGAAGTCGATGAGCTGGCGTCGCACCTCTTCCACATACCACGCCCCCGCGCGGCCGATGCTCTCGTCCATGCTCTTGTAGACGAGGGGCTCGTGAACGGCGGCTTCGTGTTCCTCCCGGGAAATCCAGCCCAGTTCGAACATCCGGCGCAGCACGTACAGCTGGCGCTGCTTGGTGGCTTCGGGGTCGCGGAAGGGGTTGTACTTGGAGGGAGCCTGCGGCAGCCCGCCGAGCACGGCGCATTCGGCTATGGAGAGTTCGTTGACATGTTTGCCGAAATAGGTGCGGGCGGCACTCTCGACGCCATAGGCACCGCCGCCGAGGTATATCTGGTTGAGATAGATGGTGAGTATCTCGTCCTTGGTCAGGTAGCGCTCGAGGCGGTAGGCGAGAATGGCCTCCTTGATCTTGCGCTCGTAGCTGCGTTCGGAAGAGAGCAGCAGACGTTTGACGATCTGCTGCGTGATGGTGCTGCCACCCTGCTTGATGGAACCCGCCTGCAGATTCTTGATGAAGGCGCGCCCTATGGCCACGGGGTCGATGCCGTCATGCCTGTAGAAGCTGTCGTCCTCTGCGGCGAGAAAGGCCATGGGCAGACGCGCGGGCATGTCGCCAAGAGCCACGAGAAAGCGCTTTTCGCGGAAGAACTGCGCCATGACGCTTCCGTCGCGGGCCTGTACCACGGTGACCTGCGGGGGCCGGTAGTCGGCGATGCGTGTGAAGCTGGGCAGGTCGCGTGAGGCCCACATGACCATGATGACAGCGAGTGACGCGCCGATGGCGACACCGGCGACGACAAGAATGCACAGGGTAAGCAGCGTCTTTTTCATGGCGAAGGGCGTTACAGCGTTTCGCCGTTCTCGTCCAGAGGCGGCAGGCCCCATGCCAGCCGGAGTCTTCCGGCCAGTCTACGGACGTCACGGGCGGTGAAGTTCATGAGGGCGAGGCATCCGGGCACGGTACGTCCCTCGCGGACGGCGACGCAACCGGATGGCGTGAAGATGGCGATGCGCCCGCCCTGCAACCAGAAAGGAAAGACGAGACAGTACCACGGACGTACTTCGCGCGGGAGGGTGCAACCTTCCGGGCCGAGAAAGGCGCAGTTGCCCTTGGCGTCCACGGCAAGCCGCAGATGGAATCCGTGCGGGGGGAACAGTCTCTCTATCTCGCGGGCCTCGCCGGGGAAGAGCCGGATGAGGTTGTCCACGAAGGGGCGGGTGTTGGGTTCGGTGGCGAAACCGCCCCGTTTGTCGCAGTGGTCGACGATGCGCTCCCACTCCGACCGCGAGACGGGAAAGCACAGCGACGCGTCGGTGGGGTCGATGGTGCAGCAGGTCGCACCTGCCATGCCGCAACGCTGGCAGGGCGCGGGCGATGCGTCGTGCGTGGTGCTGTGCGGCATGTCCATCGATGAGGCCCCCTTTAGAACGACCTGAAACTCCGGCGCGGCCACTCGCCGTTGAAGCCGCGCAGGACGATGACGGTGAAGACCCGTCCCGGTGCCCCGTGATGCGTCGACTGGTAGCGGTACAGTTCCGCAGAGTCGAACATCTCGAGCAGTTCGCGCGGCACGCTCGTCCCGTCGCGGCGGACGAAGACCGCGTCCCAGCCCACCTTGTCGGCGGGTGAGGGCCACAGGTCGTACTGGCTCATGCGCCGGCCGAAGTCGGCGCAGAAGGTGAACGGTTTGCCGGGTACGTAGAACGCGAGTTCGGCCGTGATGTCGTAGGCGTCGGAGAAGAAGAACACCCTGTCAGGGTGTGGCAGCCCGTGCCGTACCCTGTCGAGTTCACGCCCGAGGTCCTCCCATCCCTTCAGCCGTGCGGCCGGGTTGAGCGAGGCGGGCAAGGGCAGGGTGTTCTGGAAATGTGCGGCGGCGAACAGACAGGCGCCCAGTGTGAACCATAGCGGCACGAGGCGCCGCCAGCGCGGTGCACCGAGGCCGTCAAGCAGGCGTTCAACCCCGGCGGCGGCAAGGATGATGCCGCCCACATAGCTCATGGCGGGCCAGTTGGGGTAGATGCGGGTGTGCAGACTCCATAGCGTGATGACGCCCCATAGCGGCATGAAGGCACAGAACAGCAATGACGACTGGCGTACGGCCTCTTCGCGGCCCGCCGCCTCTGCAGGTTCGCCGGGAGGGACGACGCCCGTCCAGGCGATGCGCAGCGAACGCCATGCCATGCCCAGCATGAGCAGCAACCACCATGGTGTGGCAACGCCCAGTTGCGCGCCGAGGTGTTCCGGCAGTCTGTCCAGTCGCAGAAAGGCCTTGCTGGCCTTGCCGGTGACCCCGGCGAGGGTGCCCACGTGCTTGAACCCCACCCAGTCGTTCTGGGCGTTCCATAGCAGGATGGGCAACATGCCGCAGGCCGCGCCCGCAAGGCAGGCGCACACGACACGCAAGGCGACCCCTTGCGGCAGCAGTCTCTGCCGGTGCAACAGCCACATGTGCAGGCAGGCGATGGCCGCCACGGCGAGCATCATGTACTTGGCCAGTACGCCGACAGCCATGCACATGGCGAGAAGGAGATAGGGGGCTGTGGCGCTCGGCGTGCGCGTGGCCGCGTGGATGCACAGTAGAGCCCCCAGCCAGCACAGCAGCAGTGGGCCGTCGGTGGTCATGAGCACCCCCGCCACCATGAACAGGGGGGTGGTGTTGGCTACGCCGAGGGTGAGCAGGGCGAGGCGGGGCCTGCCGAAGAGCCTGCCCACGCCGAGAAAGAGCATGACCTGCGCCAGTGCCGAACCTGCCAGTGCGCCGAACCGGACACCGAGTTCCGTGTCGCCGAACACGCCAGTCCACATCCCGATGAGCCATGCGATGAGCGGGCCCTTGGAGTAGTACGAGAGTTGCAGCCGCCGGGTCCAGTCCCAGTACTGGGCCTCGTCCTGCACGAGGTCGAGTTGCCCTGACGCGACGAACCAGAAGCGGACGAGCGTGGTGATGGTGATGATGGTCGCGGCGTAGAGCGTGTAGTGCCGGAGATTGTGGTGGTGTTCGCGCACAGAAGACCTCGCGTTGGGATGCCCGGATGTTACCCGCCGCTTGTGCGCCTGTCCAGACGCTACCCCCGCGGTGTCGCGGCCCGGGGATGGCGCTGCTTGCACGGCGACATGTGATGTGGTCGATGAGGCGCGGGGGATCATGGGGCCTGTGGTCTGCGGGGCCTCGACGGTGGTGTGCGGGGGGGCTAGACCCATGGCTAACGCGGACGATACGGGCTGTGCAGCACAGTGCCATGCGCAAGGCCGACGGGCAGGCTAGACCACGACCATGCTAGCCCTCGGGTCGGCAGGCCATGGGCGCATATCCTCCGGACAGCGTAGCCCCGTACGAAATGCTCGTCGGACGATACCGTCGCCAGATATGATGGTCGCATGGGCGGGGTGTGGGGGATATCCCTGCCACCGCCCGGGGGGGACGTGGAGTTGCGGCGCGCCATGGGGAGATTCCCTCCATTTGCGCATACCCCCGTTGTAGCAACGGGGGTGATTGCCTATGCTGGTATCAACGGGAGAAGCCATGCAAAGGGTACTCATCATCGAAGACAGCCGCAGTACGGCCCGTCTCATCGCGCAAGGCGTGCAGGAAAAGGTGGGGCTGCAATGCGATATCGCGGCCTCGCTGGCAGAGGCGCGCGTGTTGCTGGCGGTTGAGCCTTCTCCCTACCTTGTCGCCCTGTGCGACCTGTATCTGCCGGATGCGCCGGACGGGTCTGTGGTCGATTTCGTCCTTGCTACGGGAACGCCCGCGGTGGTGGTGAGCGCACATTTCGACGCCGGACTGCGGCAGACCATGCTGCATAAGGGCATCACCGACTATGTGGTCAAGCGCAACCCGGAGGACATGCAGTACCTCATTCGCCTTGTGGCGCGCCTTGCGGCCAACGAGGGGACGGAGGTGCTGGTCGTCGACGATTCTCCGGTGTGGCGAGCGCATATCGCGGCACTCCTGCGGCGGCAGCGGCTCACCGTGCATCTGGCGGCAGACGGGGTGGAGGCGCTTGAGGTGCTTGAGGTGAACCGCAACATCCGTCTCGTCCTCACCGACCATTTCATGCCCCGCATGGATGGCGAGACGTTGACCGCCCGTATCAGGCGCAGCCGTGGCATCGAGGATGTCGCCGTGCTGGCGGTGTCATCCGGCGAGGGGGCGGCGGCGCAGTTTCTCAAGAGCGGCGCCAACGACTATGTCTCGAAGCAGGCGGCGTTCGAGGAGTTGCTGTGCCGGGTGCACATGAATCTGGACTTGCTCGACCTCATGCGCCGCAACCGTGAACTGGCCGAACGCGACGAGTTGACCGGGCTGTACGCCAGACGTCGCTTTTTCGAACGGGCCGCAGACCTGCACCGGCACGCGGCACGTGCCGGTGATGCCATGGCAGTGGTCATGCTCGATGTGGATCATTTCAAGCGAGTGAATGACACCTACGGGCATGTGGCGGGAGACCTTGCGTTGCGACAGCTTGGCATGATGCTGCGGCGTGCGTTCGATGAACCTGTGGTGGCCGGACGTTATGGCGGCGAGGAGTTCGGGCTCGTCGTCGCAGGAGCTTCGGTGCAGGGGCTTCCGGACAGGCTGGAGGCGTTCCGGCATGATGTGGAGCGGCTGGAGGTGTCGCTTGGCGACCGCATGTTCTGGATAACCATATCGGCCGGGTGCCTTCTGGCGTCCGCCTGTGGCAATACGCCCGACAGCCTGTTCGCCCGTGCCGACGCGTTGCTCTATCAGGCAAAGCAGCAGGGACGGAACCGCGTCGTGGTGGAACGTGACCGGGACGTTCAGGGGGTGCAGGGTGTGGTGTGCACGGACGTCGAACAAGGGGATATGGCGTAAGGGCCGATGCCCTGTCGGTGGAGGGCCGGACAGCAGGTCCGGGGCTGCACCGTCCCCATGTCAGGCCTGCCATATGGGGGGCGGGGTGGATTGAGAGGCGCGCGCGACACGGGCTGCACAGTGGTTCGCGTTTCTGCGCCGGAGTCGATGTCCGAATACTGCGCCTGCGTGCACACGTTGACAGCCCCCGAAATAGAAGGCAGAGTAAAGCTGTTGGCGTGCGGCCTTTTTTCGGCCACCTCTGCGCCAGCCGCATTCTCTCTTCTAGGAGCCTCATCCATGTCCGACGCTTTTGACGTCATCGTGGTAGGTGGCGGGCCTGCAGGCCTGTTCGCCTCGTATTACCTTGCGGAACATTCCGGCCTCAAGGTCTGTCTCATCGAGCGCGGGCAGAGCGTGCGCAAGCGCGGTTGCCCCATCGCCAAGACCCAGAAATGCATGAAGTGCGAGCCCTGCCATATCCTGTCCGGCATGGGCGGTGGAGGACTGTTCTCCGACGGCAAGCTCAACTTCATCCATAAACTCGGCAAGACCGACCTCACGCAGTTCCTTCCGCGTTCGCAGGCCGAGGCGCTCATCGACGAGACCGAGACCATCTTCAATCGCTTCGGCATGGACGGCCCGGTGTTCCCCTCCGATATGGACGCTGCCCGCGACATCCGCAAACAGGCCAAGAAGCATGGCATCGACCTCTTGCTCATCAAGCAGAAGCACCTTGGCAGCGACTGCCTGCCCGATCATATCTTCGCCATGTGCGAACACCTCGCCGCGAAGGGCGTGACCATCCGCACCGGAGAAGAGGTGCGCACCGTCACCGTCGAGAACGGCAGCGTGCGCGGCGTGGTGACGGACAAGGGCGAATACGCCTGCAAATCCGTCATCGTCGCGCCCGGGCGCGTCGGGGCCGACTGGGTCGGTGAGCTTGCGCGAGGCTTCGGGCTGAACATGAGCCAGCGGGGTATCGAGGTCGGGGTGCGTGTCGAGACGCATAACGACGTCATGCGCGACATCACCGACGTCATCTACGACCCCACCTTCTTCGTGCAGACCACCAAGTACGACGACCAGACCCGCACCTTCTGCACCAACCCGGCGGGTTTCATCGCGCTGGAGAACTATCAGGATTTCGTCTGCGTCAACGGTCACGCCTATCGTAACCGCAAGTCGGAGAACACCAACTTCGCCTTCCTGTCCAAGGTGGTACTCACCGACCCGGTATCCGACAACACCGGCTACGGCACGGCCATCGGCAGGCTGGCGACCATCATCGGTGGCGGCAAGCCCATCCTTCAGCGTCTTGGCGACCTGCGGCGCGGTCGACGTTCCACATGGCAGCGCATCAAGAACGGCTACATCGAACCCACCCTGATGAACGTGGTGCCCGGCGACATCGCCATGGCGCTGCCGGAACGCATCGTCACCAACCTCGTGGACGGTCTCGAGCAACTCAATAACGTCATTCCGGGTATCGCCGATGACGGCACACTGCTCTATGCGCCTGAGATCAAGTTCTTCGCCACGCAGGTGGAGACGGACAGCCATCTCGAAACGGGTATCCGCGGCCTCTTCGTCGCAGGCGACGGGCCGGGCGTGGCGGGCAACATCGTCTCCGCGGCCGCCACGGGCATCATCCCCGCCAAGGCCATCATCGAGCGCGAAGGCGCCTGACCACAGTCTGGCGCGTAAGCGCCGAAGATGGCGTAAACCCCGTGAAGCGGGATGCATCACAACGGGAGGGGCCGGACAGCTTTGTCCGGCCCCTTTTGCATCGATGCGTCACCGCCGTCGCGGTGGAAGCGGTCAGAGTCCCTTCCTGCCCGAATCGACAGAGGAGGGAGAGAAGTAGGTCGTGGCTGCTGTCAACGCCAAGGCGTACAGCGCTGCGAAGATGCCCACTGCCGCGTCATAGAAGGGGGGGGCACCAAGGGCGATGCGCATGAACAGGGTGGCGATGACGTAGCCGGAATTGCGGAACACGGCGTGGAACATGGGCATGAAACGCTGCGTGACGAGCACCAGCAGGATGTCCGCGAAGATGAGCACCGTATAGATGGTCTCGAAGAACTCCGGCTTGCGGCCCGTGGTCACGAGCATGACCCCGTCATAGACGGCGATGCCCAGAAAGACGCAGAAGAGCATGAGAGAGATGAGCTTCTTGGTCATCACGTAGCGCATCCGTTCCATGGGGGCGGTGATGTACCCCTGCGGCCGCTGCATACGGTAGTAGAAGCCCAGGCAGACGAAGATGAACAGCGCCGCCGAACCTGATGTCACGATGTGCAGCACGGGCATGAGGTCGAGTTGCAGCGTGATGGGTTCGTGCATGTTGGAGAGCTCCTTGAAGGAGTTCCGCAGCAGGATGAGGGCGAGAATCTCGAACTGCTTGCCCATGGACCGGGCGATGGAACAGGAGATGGTCATGATAAGGCTCATGACCTCCAGTACCAGCAGCATGGAAAAGGCCAGATTCACTGCCTGAAAGTGGTTGGTGGGGGTGATGGCGGAGATGGCGGGCGGCAGAAGACCCTGCCTGTTGGCTTCGATGGCGATGACCCCCATGATGAATACCGCGATGAGTCCTCGTGCCACGCGGCGTTCGGTCTTCGGATGCTCCCAGAAGTGGTGGAGCATGTCGAAGAGATTGGTCAGGGGTTCGAAGCGAATCATGTGCCGTCCTCCGGGCTGGTTGTGCAATCGGCCCGCAAGATAGCAGATGTACATGAAAACGGAAAGGGATTCGCCTTAATTTTCCGCTTACGCGGCGTGTTCCGGCCTTGCCTTGGCGTGCCAGGAACCTTCATGGATGGCGAATCCCTTTCCTCTGTTCGTCCGTGGTGCAATTAATCCTGTGCACCCTCCGTTATGTCTTCCGGTCTCCCCGTTCAGGTGCGTCCCTCACGTGGTTCCCGTACGCCCACTAGATAAGTCGGTTGTGCGTCATGTCAATGTCTGGCGCGACAAGAGTTGTAACCGTCTGTATCCATGGTCAAAAAAGATGGCTTCCAGGCGCAGCACAGAGAGGGGAGAGGTGGCTGTGCACTCATTGCCTGGGGCTTGCCCCGTTGCCTGTTCGGTATTTCAGAAAGGTGTTGACTTGTTCGCTCCATTTGCGTAGAAGCCGTTTCTCGCAACTGTGAACAACAGTTGTGCCGGGTGTTCCCATCGTCTAGCCGGCCTAGGACAACGGCCTTTCACGCCGTCGACAGGGGTTCGAATCCCCTTGGGAACGCCAAACGCAAGAACAGGGCCTGTGTGCAAGCACAGGCCCTTTTCGCGTCTGGTGCTGTCCGCATCCGTCGTCTACCCATGGCCGCGCATCGTCAGTGAAGGTCTGGGGGCGTGCCTGCCCCTTGTGGTGTACGGCGTGATGCCAAGGCAGCTGCAAGGCTTGCGGGACTTGCTGTCGTCCGGTCGGTTAGCGCAATCGCGCACGTCTCTCCGCGTGTGTGCTAGAGGTGCGGGTTGGCGCTTTGCGGGCGGAAGAAGAACTCGACCCGGCGGTTCAACTCGCCCGTGTCGTCATTCTCCGGGACGAGGGGGCGGGTGTCGCCGTAGCCCACGGCCTTGAGGCGACGTGGGCTGACCCCGAGGGACAGGATATGGCGGACGAGTGTCACGGCCCGCGCCGCGGAAAGTTCCCAGTGGGTGGGAAACTGGCTGCTGAACGGTTCACGCGACCCGGTGTGCCCTTCCACGATGAGGTCGTACTTGTGCTTGAGCAATATCGTGTGCACCAGCCTGATGACGGCCTCTCCATCGGGCAGCAGGCGCGCGCTGCCCGGTTCGAAGAGGGCGCGTGAGTTGACGCGCAGGTTGATGCCCCCCTCTTCGGCGCTGATGATGGCGTTCTTTGCTATCTCGGCCTGTTCGTTGACGAGTTCCTTGAGCATGCGCGCCACTTCGAGCTGTTCCTGCTCTGCGGCATCGAGCTTTTCAGTGATCAGCACCTGCGATTCGGTGGTCGGCGAAAAGGCTGCCTCGATATCCTGCGGGCGTTCCCGTTGCACACCGAAGGCATCCTGAATGGAGCCGAGCGCTGCCTGGAATTTTGCGATGTCCGTCTTCGCGAACGATAGCAAAAGGATGAAGAAGCATAGCAGCAGCGACATCATGTCGGCGAAGGTAACGATCCACTCGGGAATGTCGCCCCCGCCGCCATCGCCGCCGTCATCCCCTCCTCTGCGAGGTGGGGGCGGTGGTGGGGCCTGTGTCGGTTCGGCCATGCGTCATTCCTTCGGGCGGAGATTGGGTGGCAGGAAGGCCATGAGTTTCTCCTTCACCAGTTGGGGATGCTCGCCGTTGAGGATGGAGAGCACTCCCTCCATCTTGAGCTGCATCATGAACTGCTCGTCGAAGGAGCGCTCTTCGAGTTTCTTCGCCATGGGCAGGAACATGAGGTTCGAAAGAACCGCCCCGTAGAAGGTGGTGAGCAGGGCGACGGCCATGGCGGGGCCGATGCTGGCGGGGTCGGAGAGGTTCTGGAGCATGTTCACGAGGCCGACCAGCGTCCCGATCATGCCGAAGGCGGGCGCTGCGGAGCCCAGACCCTTGAAGACGGCCTGACCGCGTCTGTGCCGTTGCTTCATGAAGTTGATCTCGGCGTCGAGCAGTGCCGTGACCTGATCCTGCGAGGAACCGTCCGCCACCATCCTGATGCCCTTCTTGAGGAACTCGTCCTGCAGGGGCACCTTCTCGAGTGCCACGAGGCTTTCACGGCGGGCGGTATCCGCCAGTTTGCAGATGTCCTCGACGGTCTGGACAGGGTTCTCCTTATTGAACTTGAAGGTTCTCATGGCGATGCCCATGGACCCGAGCACCACTTCAAGCGGGAACATGACGAGAATGGCCGTTATGGTTCCCCCGATGACGATGACCACCGAAGGGATGTCCACGAACGGCATGAGAGAACCGCCAAGGAGGATGGCGATGATGATGAGGGCAAAGCCGCCGACGATGCCGATGAGAGTCGCTATGTCCATCTATGCTGTCCGTCCTGCCGGGTGGGTTGCTACCACCGCGCCGTCGCAATACGAGAACCGTACGTTTTTCAGAAAGTCCTGATTCATCAGACGCGCCGGGCCGATGCAGATTTCGACTCCCGGGCGCACCTCACCCCGGACATCGATCGTGCATGTTTCAAGTGTCGATGTGGCGTCAAGTCTGGCCAGCAGGTCTGCAAGCTTGCGCCGCAACCTTTTCAGTGCGGCTGCATATCGTTCTCCGCGGGCCTTCGCCTTGTCGCCCAGCCTGCCACCCCGTCCCGCCAGCTTGGCGCAGGAGAGCATGACCTCTTCGACGTGCTGTGCCTGCACTTCAAGCCTGTGCACGGCAGTGTTGAGGAACGGGTCGTAGCCTACCTGCACGCGGGTGAGTGTCGACATGCCGCCCCCCAGTCGTTCTCCAACTGTGATCGAGTCCCGTGCAGCGGTCATGCCGCCTATGAGTCGTTCAGCGACCTGTACGGATGCGTTGGACTTGATTTCATTGTGCAGGGACGAGCCCGATACGACAACATGGCTTCCGGCATGGACGATGGCGTTCTCCATGAAAGGGGCTGCCACCGTCTCCCGGACGCGAAGCCTTCCGCTACCCCCGGCCTTGACGCCTCCTCGCGCCTCAAGCCGTTCACATTCGATGAAGGCGCCTTCGATGAGGCCTTCTACCAGCAGGGAACGTGCGCGTACCCGAAAGGCCACACGTACCATTCCCCGGACGATGAGATCACCGAAATAGCGTATATTTCCCACATGGTAGGTGACATCCTCGTCCACGACAAGGGTGTCGCGCACTGCGAGCGCCCGTTCATCCCAGTCGAGATGCCCGCTTCGCGTGGCCACCACGGGCACGCCTTGCCCCTCGGTATGTTCCGTGCTTGCATCACCAAGGGCACAGCCTTCGCCTATCAGGTGCTGTGCCACCTCCGGCGAGAAGCGTTCCCCGGCGGGAACGAGCACTTCGGCTACCACATCACCCGGCGAGACCGGATGGACGAAACCCAATTCGCGGTGGTCTACCCTGCCAGCATGAATGGCCTGCGGTACCGGAGGGCGCAGGTCGCATGAGAGAGGTATCAGCACGTTCAGTGAGTATGGCATGTTACCCCGTGAGGTGAGGGTGTCTTCCTGCATGACGCATTCCTGACATCCGCAAGCAACCAGTATAGCGATATCAGTACGGTAGGCAAGAAGGGAACCATGCCCGCCTATGGGGGATAACCCGCATCCTCCGCGCGATGCATGCTGCCCCCGGCGCTTCGTTCGCAAAGGCCCCGGGAAGGGCGAACCGGTACGGCGTACCGCAGCCGGGGCGGAGTGGGCACTCCATCTGGGCGTTCTCGACCGATGTCCCGAAGCGTCCTTCGCTGGCAGGGCCGAGGATTATCCGTCAGTCACATCAGGAAAAGGCGGTACGCCTTGAAAGGCGCGACGGCATGGGGTATTGCCCCTCATGTTCCCATGTCGCGCGTATGCGGACAGGTCGCTTCAGGCTGACGTGGGTGCCCAACCCGCCATATCAAGGACATCCCATGCCCATATTCGCCATCCATGCCCAGCCTCTCCATTGCCGCGACGTGGGAGAGGGTGTGCCCATCCTGTTCGGTCATGGTTACCTGTGGGACGGCACGCTGTGGAATGCCCAGGTCGATGCCTTGAGCGAGACGCACCGGTGCATCGTCCCCGACCTCTGGGGGCATGGTCGTTCTGGCGCGTTGCCGCCTTCCACGCGCACGATGAAAGACCTTGCCCGGGACATGCTGGCGCTTGCCGACACGCTGCGGCTGGACGACTTCGTCGTCTGCGGGCACGGCATCGGCGGGCAATGGGCGCTGGAACTGGCGCTCATGGCACCCCGACGGGTGAAGGGACTTGTTCTCATCGGTACGTTCGCCGGGGCCGAGTCTGAACGCGCCCGCAACGTGGCACTTGGCCTTCTTGAAAGCATGGAGCGCAGCGGCGGCATGACGCCGCCCATCCTCGATGCGCTTCTGCCATACTTCTTCACGCCGGAAATGCTGGAGGAGGACGGCCCCGTGGTGCGCGCCTTCCGCATGTCGCTGTTGCGTCTGCCCCCGGAACGTCTCGCCACGGTGCTTGAACTGGGCCGCATGATATGCCTGCGTGAAGACCGCATGCATGTTCTGCCCGCGCTCGCTTCGCGCCCCGTGCTGGTGATCGCGGGGCAGGAGGACAGGCGCCGTCCCCGTGAGGAGGGCAGACGTATGGCTGCCGCCCTCGGGGTCCGCTGCGAGGAGATACCGGGCGCAGGGCATGTACCGCCACTTGAGCAGCCTGCCGTCATGAACAGGCTCTTGCGCGATTTTCTCGTGGATTGCCGTTAGCAGACGGTCTGCAGCGGGCGCTGCCCGTGGCAGTGCGATGCAGGGCCGCGGCCCTTTGACGGCAGCCTGCCTGCCGGAGGCGACATGGACGACGCCAGCCTGCGTTCCGCCATCCTCGAAGCGGCGCAACGACACCCCCGTTCCGACGGCGATGACGTGCTTTCCGTGCCCGGTCACGTGCTGGCGGCGTTGGCGGACGGCAGCGGCAGGCATCTCAGGCTGGTCGAGAGCATGGCCTGCACTGCTGGCGTCTGGCCCGAACGCTATCTCCGAAACACCCGGCTTCTCTCCTGTGACGAACAGGTTCGCCTGCTTGGCGCCCGTGTCTTGCTGGTGGGACTCGGGGGGCTTGGCGGGCATGTGCTCGACATGCTCCTGCGCATGGGGGTGGGCACCATCGTCGGTTGCGACGGGGATGTGTTCGAAGAGAGCAACCTCAACAGGCAGTTGCTTTCCGGTGTGGACCGCGTGGGAATGCCCAAGGCCGAAGCGGCCCGGCTGCACGCCCAGGCCGTGAACCCAGCCGTCATCTTCGAGCCTGTCTGTACCTTCCTGCGGGGGGTGGACATGCATCGGCACGCGAAGGGGGCCGATGTCGTCGTGGATGCCCTTGGCGGCCTCGACGACAGGATGGCCCTGCGTGATGCCGCCCGTGCTGCGGGGGTTCCGCTTGTCACGGCTGGCGTAGCCGGGCTTTCGGGCTGGGTCGCCACCGTCGCACCGGAAGGCACCGCCCCTGCCGACCTTTTCGGACAGGGGCGTGCAGCCGAAGATGTGCTTGGCAACTTCGCCCCCACAGTGGGCCTCGCAGCCTCCCTCCAGTGTGTGCAGGTCATGCAGGTTCTCACCGGGCGTTCCGCCCCGGCGGGAATGCTGCTGTTCGACCTTTCCGACCAGACCTTCGTCTCCCTTCCCCTGGCCTGACCTACCATCACGGCGCGCCCGCCCTACCTGCCCCTGAGCGCCCCTGTGGTCTTCAGTCGTGTCCGGCGTACACTTCCTGATGGCGCACCATCGCCCTGTCATGAACGCAGCGACTGTTGCATGGCGACGCATGTTCGTCACGAGATTCATGTATATGAAATTTGTTTGTGATGTATGTACATGCAATGCGATATCAATATGTTGTTGCGTCCATGTCTTTCAGTTGCGTTCCCGTCTGAAGGAGAGAGGTATGAGTAGGGAGCGTATGGTAGGGTGGCCCGTATATCCATGCGAGCACTACTGCAGTGAGTAGGATGATGGGTGATAATCCTACCTTGAGGCGCATATCGAATATGATATGAATGCTGCACTTCTTTGTAGTGTAAGCATGGCAATGAAGAGTGTGTGTCGTTAATCTATAAAGCATGATCGGAGTTCACCTGTGCGCATTGGAATCATGCAGAAGTTGCTTCTCCCGATAATAGGCGTTGTCATCATTGGCTTGGGAACAAGTGCATGGATCGCTTATGAAGCATCGAGTGTTGCCGTCAGTGAAGCGCTTGTCGAGCAGCAGGCTATTGCTGTCGATGCACTGGGGAGAGAGCTTTCTGGCCTCGTGGACTCCTGCAGGCGTGATGTCGAGCTGGATGCCGATTCATATGAGATCATGCGGTATTTCGCATCGCAAGATGCAGAACGGGAATCCGCGCTCGAAGCCGTGCGCCGTATGTTCGAATCGCGCATAAGCCGTAGGCCGCTACTCCAGACGTTGTCGCTGGTCGGCCCTGATGGTGCCGTGCTGGCAAGCAGCAGAAAGGACGGCAATGCCATCAACGTCTCCTCCCGCGATTATTTCAGAAAGGCCATGTCAGGCGAGGTCGCCATCTCCGACGTGTTCGCCAGTGGCATCGACGGGAACCCCATCTTCGTCGTAGCGGCCCCCGTCAGGGTTTCGGGTCGCGTCGCCGGGGTGGTCTACAGTGCCGTGAAGCTACAGGGGCTTTCAGAAGGTGCCGTGTCCCGTGTCAAGGTGGGCAAGCGGGGATATGCCTTCATTGCGGATGCCAAAGGTCGTGTCCTGGCTCATCCCCGGCGCGACCTCATCATGAAGCTTGACCTCTCCACGATGGAGTGGGGGCGCGAGATGCTTGGCAAGGACGCTGGCGTGGTGCGCTATCTGTTCGAAGGGCAGGAGAAGATCGTCGCCTTCGAGCGTGAGCCTGTGACGCGCTGGATGGTTGGGGTCACGGCTGAACAGTCGGACATCTTCGACAGCATCGTCTCCATCCGCAACAGGAGCGCCTTGGCCGCTGGTGTGGTGTTGCTGTGTATCGTCGGCGTCGTGGTGTTCGTTGTACGCGGCATCTCGCAGGCCCTGGGGGAAGGGGTGCGTTTCGCCACGGAGGTGGCGGCGGGGGACCTTTCGCGTGACATCAACCTGAACCGGAACGACGAACTCGGACAACTCGCCTCGGCCCTGACGACCATGGTGAAGAGACTGCGGGAGATGATCGCCACCGCAGAGCAGAAGACCTCCGAGGCCGAAGCACAGAGCCTTGCCGCACAGGAGGCCACCCGTGTCGCCGAAGAGGCCCGCAGGCAGGCCGAGGGTGCCCGCCGCGAAGGTCTTCTTGATGCTGCGGGCCGTCTCGAAGGCATCGTCATGCGTGTCACCTCGGCTTCCGAACAGCTGGCCGCGCAGGTCGAGCAGTCTTCGCGCGGTGCCGACCTCCAGCGTGAGCGCTCGGCAGAGGCCGCCACGGCCATGGAGGAGATGACCGCCACCGTGATCGAGGTGGCCCGTAATGCCTCAGAGGCGTCGGAAAGCGCCGACAAGGCCAGACAGCAGGCCACCGATGGTGCAGGTGTCGTCCTGTCCATGGTCGAGGCCATCGGCACGGTGGACGCCCAGACGGGCGAACTGCGCGGCAGCCTCGGCACCCTTGGAGAAAGGGCCGAGGGTATCGGACAGATCATGACGGTCATCTCGGACATCGCCGACCAGACGAACCTGCTGGCCCTCAACGCCGCCATCGAGGCGGCTCGTGCCGGGGATGCGGGGCGCGGCTTTGCCGTCGTGGCCGACGAGGTGCGCAAACTGGCCGAGAAGACCATGAACGCCACTCGCGAAGTGGGCGAAGCGGTGCGCGCCATCCAGAACGGTACGCGTGACAGTATCGCCGGAATGGAACAGGCGTCCATGTCGGTGGGGCGCAGTAATGAACTGGCGGGGTTGGCTGGCGCTGCGTTGCAACGCATCGTGACGTTCGTCGAGGCCAGTGCCGATCAGGTGCGGTCCATCGCCACCGCCAGCGAAGAACAGTCCGCAGCCAGCGAACAGATAAGCCGCGGTACGGAAGAAGTGAACCGCATCGCCGCCGAGACCGCCGACGCCATGCGGCAGTCTGCGCAGGCGGTCACCGAACTCGCCGCCATGGCGCAGGAACTTCAGCAACTTATCGAGCGCCTCAAGCAGGGGTAGCTTCAGCAGATATCGTGCTGCCTGCTGGATAGACACGGAACGCCCTCCATCCTTACCGATGGAGGGCGTCTTGCGTCATGCCTGTGCCCCTGCGAGCCTTCGCCCCTCGTTATCGCGGTGTCCGTGCAGGCACGGGCCTGCTGCCTCGTCGGCATTCGTCATGCCTGTGACCGGACGGGCACCGCCTTTGAAGGGGGCTGCGAACGGGCCTAGTCCGCCGTCTCGTCCGCTTCCGCGTCCGAGGTGCTCTCGGCGGTATGTTCCGGGTTGCCATGTTTGCGGTCGGTGACCAGCAGCAGGCTGAGGTAGTGGGGATGTTCGGGGGCCGCGTGGAGGTCGCGGGCGACCACCTCTCCCTCCATGCCGAGGCGCGACACGAACACGGTGTCGCGTGTGGCTTCATGGCTGGCAAGCATGGTGCGTATCGAACTGAAGTTGCGATACGCCTTGAGGATGACAGCGTTGTCGGCCCGCGTGAGGGCGGTGTCCAGCCGTGCGGCGTCCTGTATGCCCGCGAGAAGGAGCAGGTTCTCGCCCGATTCGCAGAGGATGGTGCGGGTCTTGGCTGCTGCGGCCTGATAGGAGGTCACACCCGGTATGACCTCCACCGGCAGGTCGGGTGCGAGTGCCGTGAGTGTGCGCAGCAGATAGCCGAAGGTGCTGTAGATGAGCGGGTCGCCAAGCGTGAGGAAGGCCGCGTTCCGGCCCGTACGCAGCACCGCTTCGACGGCGTCGGCATTGGCCTTCCACGCGGCGGTGAGCACGGACTGGTCACGGGTCATGGGAAAGTCGAGCCTTTCGATGGTCACGTCGTGCCGCAGGTGGGGGCGGGCGATATCGAGGGCTACGGAGTAGTCGTTGCGCGACGATGCGGCGGCGAAGACCACATCGACCCTGGCGAGGGTCGAGACGGCGCGCAATGTCAGAAGGTCGGGTGCGCCGGGGCCGACGCCGATGCCGTAGAGTGTTCCGGGTTGCATATCAGTTCCTTGCGGTCGTTGTATTCGTGTCGAATGCGGCAGGGTGGAGAAAGCGGGCCAGTTGTTCCACGGCCTCGACGGAACGGGGGCCGGGGCGTGAGAAGGCATGTTCGTCCACCTTGAGCACACGCCCGTCGCGTATGGCGTCAAGGGCGGTGAAGTGGGGGCGCTGGTCGGGGGCGACGGGGGTCGGGTTCATGGGGCCGTACTGGTAGACGTAGGCATCCGGCGCCATGCGAAGCAGTTCTTCCTCGTTCAGGCGGACGACCCGTCCGGGCTGCTGGACGGCGTTGACCCCGCCAGCACGGGTGATGATGTCGTTGACGATGGAATCGGCCCCGGCAGCCAGCAGGTTGGGGTAACGCACCTCGAAGACCACGCGTGGCGGATGCTGTGTGTGGTCCTTGCCGTCGGCTGTCCCTGTGTCGTGCGGCTGGCGTGCGATGGCCCCCGCCACGGTGTCGAGGCGTGCCGTCCATCGGGCTTCGAGGGCGGCGGCATCCTGTTCCGCCCCTGTGAGCGTCCCCATGCGATGCAGCACGGAGAAGAGGTCGCCGAACGAGGCGACCCTGAACACGGCGACGGGAATGCCGAGGGCGCGCAGGGCGTCGACGGAGGTTGCCGCCTCGCGTCGTCCCTCCATCTGGAGGATGAGGTCGGGTGCCAGCCCCGCGACGAGTTCGGGGTTCGGACGCATGTGCGTGCCTATGGCAGGGAGTCCGGCGAGGGCGGGAATCGCTTCGTCGGCATCCGTGCGGGCGACGATGCGCCCACTCTGCCCCATCTCCACCAGAATCTCGTTGAACGCGCCGTACAGGGCGATGATGCGCCGCGCAGGGGCTTCGAGCGTGATGACGGTCCCGGTGTCGTCGGTGCAGGAGACGGGCGCGGCCTCACATGGCGCGGTGTGCAGCACCATGAGGCACACCAGCAGCACCCACACCCGGAACGATGCTCGCCTGTGGTGTGCCGGTGACGGGGTGCGGGTGGACGGTGATGCGCGTCTCATAGATGTCGGATAGGGCTTGTTCATCGAAGACCTGTGCGACAGGCCCGTCGAGGACGACCCTGCCCGATTTGAGAAAGACCAGCCGCGTACAGTACAGGGCGGCGAGATTGATGTCATGGATGGCAGCCACGATGCGAAGCCCGTGTCGGTAGCGTTGGGCCAGCAGGTCGAACACCTCCACCATGCGGGCGACGTCAAGACCGGCAGTCACCTCGTCGAGAAGCAGCGTGTCGGTGTCCTGCGCCAACGCCCGGGCCACGAGCACCCGTTGCAGTTCCCCCCCCGAGAGGGTGGCGGCACTGCGGCGCGCGAGGTGGGCTGTGCCGGTGGCGGCAAGGGCGGCCGCGGCCGCGTCATGGTCGACGGCCGTGTACCCCCGAAGCGGCCCCGTGTGCGGGTAACGTCCCATGAGGACGAGAGAGAAGGCGTCCACATCCGGGATGACCTCGGGGCGTTGCGGTACGGTGGCGATACGCCGTGCACGTTCGCGCGGGGCCATGGCGGCAAGGGGCGTGCCGTCCAGAAGCACGTCACCGCCACGGGCAGGCAGGACACCGGAGAGGGCGAGCAGCAGCGTCGTCTTGCCGCTGCCGTTGGGGCCGAGAAGCCCGACGAGTTCGTCTTGCGCGATGCGAAGGTCGATGCCGTGCAGCACCTCCGTCTGCGCATACCCCGCATGGAGAGCACGACATTCCATCATGGGCGTTCCCGCCGTTGTTCGCGTTGCAGCAACAGGCAGAAGAACGGCCCGCCCACGAGGGCCGTGACGACCCCCACAGGCAGTTCAGCACCGCCGGAAAGCAGCGTGCGGGCCACCACGTCGGACCATAGCAGCAGGATGCCGCCCCCGAACCACGCCCCGATGAGCAGCGGGCCGTGCGCCGCGCCAAGCACCAGTCGCAGCAGGTGCGGTACCACGAGTCCGACGAAGCCGATGACCCCCGAGACGGCGACGCAGCCTGCTGTGATGCAGCTGGCCCCGCACAGGAGGACGCAGCGCACGTAGCCCGTCCTCATGCCCAGTTGACTCGCCTGCGTGTCGCCGAGGGCGAGCACGTCGAGGTCGCGCGCATGGCGCACGACGGCGGCAAGTCCGAGCACCAGCGGCGGCAGCAACACGGCGGTATGCGCCCAGCCACGGCCTTGCAGGCTGCCCATGATCCAGAAGACGATGCTCGATACCGACTCCTCGTCCAGCGCCTTCACGAGTGATACCAGCGCGGCGAGAAAGGTGGAGACCACCACCCCGGCGAGCACGACCGTCTCGCGGCGGAACGACCCGGCTGCCGTGCCGAGAAGCAGGACGAGCGACAAGGCGGCGAACGCACCGAAGAGCGCAGCCGGGGTCACCACGCCGAGCCCCGCCACGAGGGCGGGGGCGACCGCAGCCGGCAGGGCCACGCCAAAGCTGATGGCGACGCTGGCACCGAGGGCAGCACCGCTGGAGACGCCGAGCGTGAAGGGGTCGGCGAGCGGGTTGCGCAGCACGCCTTGAAAGACGACCCCTGCCATGGCGAGTCCGCCACCGACCAGCAGCGAGAGGCAGACGCGTGCGAGGCGGATGTCCCCCACCACCAGAAGGCGTGTGGGGTCCACATGGCCGGATACGGGTACACCCGCCGCTGCACCGAGCAGACGCATGACCTCAACAGGGCCGATGTCGAACGGCCCGAAGAGGCAGGCTGCGGGCACGGAGAGCAGCCAGAGGGCGGCCCCCAGTGCCAGCGCGGTGCGGCGGCGGATGCGTGACATGCTAGTTCAGACGGGCCAGTGCGTCGTCGAGGTGACGCAGCCAGATGGCTGCCACGGCGTCGGACTCGGCGGTGCCGTGCAGTACGGGCTTGGCCTCGATGCCCCGTCTGGCAAGCTGACTGGTCCACGAGTCGTCCTCGTCACCCGCCATGTCGTTGCGGGCGTGGTCGCCGGCGACGGCCATGAGCGGCATCAGCCACACGCGCCTGGCCTTGCGCACATCGAGTTCGGCCATGACGTTGTCGAACGAGGGCGAGCCTTCGACGGTGCCGACCAGCAGGTCGGGGTCGAGACGCCATAGGTAGTATTGCAGGCCGGGGTAGCAGATGTCAGCCGGGTGCGGGGTGCCGTGGCCCATGAAGACCACGGGTTCGCCGGGCTTGCGGTCGGCGGGCAGGCTGGCGACGAGGGCTTCGGCCACGGCTTCGGCATCCGCGGTGGTGCCGATGAGGGGCAGACCGACACTCACGCGGGTAAGGCCCTTGGGCAGGCCCTGAAAGGCGTGTGCGGTCTCAAGCAGGCCGTGGAATTCCTCACCGGGGATGGTGTGCAGACTCTGCACGGCCACATGGGTGAAGCCCTCTTCAGCCATGCCCGCCAGCGCCTCGGCGGGCGACGGTGCGGCGATGCCCTCCGCACGCAGTTTGGCGCGGATCATCTTGGCGGTATAGGCCCAGCGGACGGGGATGTCTGGGTGTGCGGCACGAACCCTGTCACCCATCTTGTCGAGCGCGGGGCGGGCCTCTTCGACGCTGGTGCCGAACGCGACGAGCAGTATGCCCGTCTTCTGGGCCTTGGGCGCTCCATGCCCGGCGAAAGCCGGTGAGCAGGCGAGGATGATGAGGCAGGAGAAGACGAGGCAGAGAAGCCTCGTGACCATGGGATGGCGAGACATGGCAACCTCCAGGGAGGTTGGCGGGCAATTGGCGTGGACGGCAGGACGGATGACCACAGGGCTGCGCGCCGGGCGCGGCATGTGTCGGGTCGCCACCGTGGGCCCGGTCGGACAAAAGCCCCGTTGTCGCCGGGCATGGCATCGGACGTGTCAGGCAGGTCTTCCGGCTCACCCGACCTGCTCCGGCCTTCCCGGACGGTCGTCCAGTGGCACACGGGGGAGAAGGTCTTTTATGGGCTTACGGCGGCGGGTCCGCTCCCGATTCACACGGGATTCCCTATCAAGCCGCTCAGGGCACCTGACTCGTGCGGCATAGGCCGTAGGTGGACGACGTGTCAAGCATGCTGCCGTGTGCGCCGGTCGCGACAGTGTCGTGCCTGCGTGAAGCCGCGGGCTTCGGGCATGTGCCCGGCCTAGACATGCCGTGGGCCTATGGCAGAGTGCCTCGCGGGTCTCGGCGTCAGGGGTACCATCAGGAGGGGCACCATGGGACATCGGGGGACATCGGGGGGCATCGGGGGGGGGCGTTGTGGGGGCCTGTCCGGCCGGGGTGTCGTCATCCCGTCTGGGGCCTACCGGCCTGAGGGCGACGTGGCAGGTGCGGCTGGTCGGTGACAAGGGCGCGGGTGGCGGCCGGTCAGGCGAAGGCCAGCCACGCTGCCGTGACCACCACCACCGAGGCGATGCGAAGCAACTGGCTTTGCACGAGCAGCGAAAGGCCCAGTGCGGGCGTGAAGATGCCCGCATGTGCGGGAAACTGGTGGCGGATGGCCCGAAGCGGCGTGGCGATGATGCCGCCGATGATGAGGGCGAGTACCGTCTCGCGTGTGGTGAGACTGCCTGCCGCAAGCAGCGCGCCTGCCGCCGCCACACCGGAAGAGAATTCCGAAGCCACCGAGAACACCAGCACCCCTGCCGCCTCGACGGGAAGGAACCCGTCGGTGAGCCAGTGGGCAGTGGCGTTGCGCAGGACGTCGAACACACCGCCCTGATGCAGGGCGTACATCAGGAGGTAGGTGGGGGCGGTGAAGAGCACAAGGCGTGTCAGCCTCATGCGGAACCGTTCGGCGAACGGGCGCAGGGTGCGAGTGCGTGGTGTGTGGTGCGTCCGGGGTGCTTCACCGGCTGTATGGGGCATGGTGGTCAGCCGTGTGGCGACCAGCACGCCCACTGTGCGAAGCAGGGCCGCCAGTCCGTTGATGGCGAGATAGGTGACCCCCGCGCCCCGCGCCAGCGGGGTGACGATGAAGAACGTGGTGGGCAGGTGCAGCAGGAAGACGGGAAGCCCCGTACCCATGAGGTAGCCGAGGCGCATCTCCCGCAGGGTTATCCTGCCCTCCCGATAGGCCTCCATGAGCAGGGAGTTGGCGGCGGCGGCAGAGAGAAAGGCGGTGGTGAAGGCCGCCCCGCAGGCTTCGGGCAGCCTGCCCCACCGCATGACCGGCGAGGCGAGGCGGGCGAGCATGGGGGCCCAGCCTCCCCCTTCGATGGCAAGCCCTGCGGCAAGTCCTGCGGCAAGCGACAGCAGCATGACGCCCAGCGGCCTGACAAGCGCGGGCCACGCCCGTGACCATGCCAGCAGCGCGGGGTCGCGCAGAAGCAGGAACGTCAGCGCACCGCCGCCCACGCAAAGGCAAAAGGCAAGGGCGGCCCGGTTTCCGGCGTTGCGGCGGCGTGTCGTGGCCCGGGGGGGCTGTGCAGTCGTGGGGTGGGGGCTATGGGACATGATTCTCCACGGAGGCGTTCCGGCGTGCTTTCGGTTCGTCCCGTCTGATAGGCCGACAGGGGCGGGCAGGCAAGCCTAACCTGTGGCGTTCGGCGGGCATGAGGGGTAGAATCATCGAAGTCCCTTTCAGGAGAGAACCGTGTCGCAAAGCAAGATACTGCTCGAATCCGGCACCAACGAACTGGAGATCGTCGAATTCTACATCGACGAGCCCGGTTATCGCGGTCATTACGGCGTCAACGTCGCCAAGGTGCTTGAGATCATCCGCAAGCAGACGGTGACGGCATTGCCCGAGATGCCGCATCCTGCGGTGCTCGGTGCCTTCGCGCACCGGGGGGGCCGCATCATCCCTCTGGTCGACCTCGCGGCCTACCTCGGCAAGCCCCTGAGCGACGACGCGGCCCAGCGCAAGATCATCATCACCGAGTTCAATCAGGTGGTGACGGGGTTTCTCGTGTCCGGAGTCACGCGCATCCATCGCATCAGCTGGATAGATGTGGAGGCACCGGGGCGTTTTCTGCAGGGGATGAGTTCCAGTTCCATCACGGGGGTCGTGAGGCTTGAGGGGCGTGTGGTCTTCCTGCTGGACATGGAGAGCATCGTTGCCGAGATGCACCCCGACCTGTCCATCCGCATGGGGCGGACACGCGCGACTGCGCAGGAAGCGCCGATGCGGCGCTATACGGTCTTGCATGCCGACGATTCAGGCTCGGTGCGCAAGCTGGTGCGCAACCTTCTCGAAGCCAGCGGACGTTTCGAGGTGTTGCAGGCGGATGATGGGCAAGGTGCGTGGGAGATGCTCGAAGCCCTTCGCGCAGAGGCCGAGGGGCGGGGGCAACGCATCGCCGACGTGGTTCAGGCGGTCATCTCTGACATAGAGATGCCGCGCCTCGACGGGCTCACCCTGTGCCGCCGCATCAAGGAGGATGTCGCCTTGCGTGTGCTCCCCGTGGCACTGTTCTCCTCGCTGGTCACCGACAAGCTTGAACACAAGGGGCGTTCGGTGGGGGCTGATGCCCAATTCGCCAAGCCCGACTTGCAGCAGTTGAGCGAGCGTCTGCTTGAACTGCTGGGCGAGACTCCTGCCTGACCGTATGGAAGGCATCCCCTTGGCGGCATATTGCGTCTGTCTGCCTTTCGGGGGCTGCCATCGGCTGAATCATCCCTTTGAGTCATCCCTCCGGATGACGCCCCGCATCATACCCCGTTCCCTCTGGCGGGTTGCGCCGTGTCCGCCGCCGTGTCCCTTGGGTGGGGCTGCGCAGAACCCCGGTAGCGGGGACGCATGCCGCCGCCATGCCCGTTGCCGGATTCCTGTCTCTCTTCTGTAATGTTAAATGCGCGCCATCCTTGCGGATGACGCGCATTCCATGCCGCCTAGGCACAGTTTGCTGCCGTTCTGGCAGCGACGGACATGTTTGTCATGTCCGCACCCTGTCGCCGTCTACTTTGTCCGGAGTGCACGGCGACAGGGTTCTGGGCTCCGACCGACCTGCCCAGTATGTTGGCATCTATTTACCAAGAAGCGTGCCAAGCCTCCGGTTCGTGTAAAAAGTGTTTGGTTTTGCAGTGTTGTCGTTGTGTTGCCGTGGTGCTGCCAACGCGTGGCGAGATTAATCCGCAATAGAGGAATAGTATTCCGCGATTGCGGATATGGATGTGCGCTATTCCGTAATCACAGAAAAAGAGGGGATGACACTTCAGCTTCTGGCCCGTTGCGTCCGCTTCCTGCGAGGGGTCTCGAATCCATAACGCCTTAACATCTCATACAGATGTGACCGCGAAAGGCCGGACAGGGTACAGGCTTCGACGGTGTCGCCGTTGCAGCGCCGCATGAGCTCATTCAGGTAGTCCACGCACAGCGCGTCACGGAAGGCGAAGAATGGAGGCAAGGGCACGTCGGAAGCGAATCCGGCTGTCGGGCCGTCAGAGAGAGGGGTTGTCCGGAGGCGGACAGGGGGATGTCCGTCCGGCGAGACATCTGTCGTGCCCCCCGGTGAGACCGGCGGGGTGGCCTCTTGCAGGGGGCTTTGCCGATTGTTGTCGGGCGCGGCGGGCGCGGTGTCCAGCCTTCGGGCAAGAGGTGTCATCGCCGCCAGTGCATGAGCGTCATGAGTCGCGGTCACGGCGCGGGAGGTCTCGGTTACCTGACCGAAACCGCCCGGTGCAGCCGGTCTCTGGGCGGGGCCTGTGCCACTGACGAGGGCGGGGCGCTGGCCCGACATGCCTCGCGCGATGCTGACCCGGACGTGTTCTGGCAAATGACGGGCGAAGAGTTTCGGTGCGTCCTGCGCCGCAAGCACGGCCCTTTCGAGGGTGTGCACGAGTTCGCGCACGTTGCCGGGCCAGCGGTAGGCGCGAAGCGCTTCGTGCAGGTCGGGCGATACCTGTTTTGCGGGTAGCCCGTATTTCTTGCAGATGCGGGCGAGGTAGTGCCCGGTGAGGGCGAGGATGTCGTCAGGGCGTTCACGTAGTGGAGGAATGGAGATGACCACGGTCCGCATCCGGAAAAGCAGGTCGCTGCGGAACAGCCCCTTGTCGCTCATGGCTTCAAGGTTGCGATTCGTGGCGCATATCAGTCTGAAGTCGCTCGTGATCTCGCTGCGTCCCCCTACGGCCCTGAACCGCTGTTCCTGCAAGACGCGCAAGAACATCTTCTGGGTCGCGAGCGGAAGTTCACCCACTTCGTCGAGAAACAGCGTGCCACGGTGCGCCTGAAGGACGAGTCCGTCCCGGTTGGCGTCGGCCCCCGTGAAGGCGCCTTTGCGATGCCCGAAGAGAATCGACCCGGCCAGTGTCCGTGGCAGCGAGGCGCAGTCGACGGTGATGAACGGCGAGTCGGCACGGTGGCTGTTCTCGTGAACGGCGCGGGCGAAAAG
>Ga0302253_1000435_pt1 | contig 35319 bp, 35 predicted proteins | sample AAG_RA_Trp_MG_FD_193537 | JGI IMG/M metagenome (GOLD analysis project Ga0302253, IMG submission 193537) | Enriched activated sludge microbial communities from anaerobic digester in WTTP, New Holstein, Wisconsin, United States - AAG_RA_Trp | ecosystem: Engineered > Bioreactor > Anaerobic >...
GGCTTCTCCCGCCGGGCAGAAGTACATCGGGGACTTCCTCGTTTCGGGCAAGCCCCTGTTCACCCCCAACGCCGGCAAGTAGCCGCCGTAGGAGTGGACGCCGGATAGTACCGGGGGCGGGGTTGCTTGCAGCCCCGCCTTTCATTCAGGAGCGTCATCCGGGTAAGGTCGGCATCCTCCGTCTTCCGTCGTCAGGCTTCTGATTCGCTTGACCTTTGCCTCATGCGGCGACACGATGTCGGGCAACCCGCGAATCACGGCTGCCCGTGCGGCGCAGCACACAAGATGGGCCTTCGTAATCGGCCTGCCGGGCCGACGGGCTCAACTGGCAAGCCAGCCCTGCTAGACCTGCCGGGTGGGCGGGGGGGCCGAGTCAGCCGGAAGAGTGGCGGGATTGGCCGTTATGGTCGGTCTTTACCATATGCAGCGCGACGAAGCGCCTCGTAAGGGTGCGCATAGACCTTTCTGACGGGGGCGTGGACTGCCGGATACGTGGCAGGACGCGTAGACGGGCGGGGTCCGTCGCCGCGCCGTGAAGGACACATGGACTATATCCTCGATGGCTTCGCCGTGGCCTTGCGTCTCCTGCTGGCAGGGGACCCGGAGACGTTCTCCGCCGTATGGGCCACACTCTCCTCCTCGGCACTCGCCATGGTCGTGGCGTTGTGCGTGGGTATGCCCTGCGGTTTCGCGCTCGGGTTCTTTTCGTTTCCGGGCAGGCGCGCTGCGCGGCTGGTCGTGGACACCATGCTGTGCTTTCCCACCGTGGTCATCGGCCTTCTCGTGTATCTTCTGCTTTCCCGCCGCGGGCCGCTGGCCGACCTCGAGATGCTCTTCACCATCCCCGGCATGGCAGTAGGCCTTGCCCTTCTGGGACTCCCCATCGTCATGGCGCTGACGGCCCTTGCCGTGGAACAGGCCGATGGCAGGTTGCGCCAGACGCTGCTGACACTGGGGGCCGACGGATGGCAGGTGCTCACAGCCACATTGTGGGAGGTGCGCTTCCACCTTCTGGGCGCGGGCGTCACCGCCTTCGGGCGCATCGTCTCGGAGGTGGGCATATCCATGATGGTGGGCGGCAACATCAAGTGGCATACCCGCACCATCACCACCGCCATCGCGCTGGAGACGGGCAAGGGAGAGTTCGCCGTCGGCATCGCGCTGGGGCTGGTGCTTCTCGGCATCGCCTTCGCCATCAATCTGATGCTGGCATTCCTGCGGCGGAGGGCGCGCGCATGACGGCTCTTTTCAGTTTGCGTGGCATCAAGAGGCATTACGGAGGCAGACTCGCCCTCGACATTCCACGTCTTGATATCCCGGCGGGCCGGCTGCTTGGCGTCTGCGGTCCCAACGGCAGCGGCAAATCCACATTGCTGCGTCTGCTGGCCATGCTTGAGTCACCTGATTCGGGAGAGGTCCTCTTCGAGGGTGCGCCGACAGGCGACCTGCGCACCGCCCGGCGGCAGGTGACGTTGCTCTTGCAGGAACCGTATCTGCTGTCGCGGAGTGTGGCGGAGAACGTGGCGTACGGGCTTTCCGTACGGGGCATACGCGACGAGGAACGTGTACGCGCCTCGTTGCTCGCCGTGGGGCTTGACCCCGACCTGTTCGGTGAACGCCGTCGCAACGAGCTTTCAGGCGGCGAGGCGCAGCGTGTCGCACTGGCTGCCCGTCTTGCCATCCGGCCGCAAGTGCTGCTCATGGACGAACCCACTGCCAGCGTGGACGAGGAGAGTGCAGGGCGCATAGCCCTCGCGGCCCGTACGGCGTGCGAACAGGGCACCACCGTCGTGGTCGTATCGCACGACCGGGAATGGCTCGATGCCCTTGCGGATGATCAACTCAGGCTCAAGGCGGGGCGCATCGTCGCCTGATGCTACGGGGCATCCGGCTGTTGCCCGCTGCGCCCCGATGCACCCCGATGCAGCCAGTGTCCTGCGGTGCAGGCGGGCTACGACGTCAGATATAGGCGTCTTCCAGTGTCGAGAGGTCACCCGTCTCCACGCCCATCTCTTCCGAACGAAGAATACGGCGCATGATCTTGCCGCTGCGGTTGCGTGGCAGTCCCTCACGGAATACGACATCGCGTATGACGGCCACCGGGCCGAGTTCACGCCGGACATGCCCCACCAGTGACGTGGCTAGGGCCTGCTCTTCTGCCGCAGCCTCTTCGGTATCGCGCAGAACGACGAACGCCTTGCCCACTTCGCCCTTCAGCCTGTCGGGCACGCCGATGACGGCGCATTCCGCCACGGCGGGATGCGACGCGAGGGCCGCTTCCATCTCTGCCGTCCCGATACGGTGTCCGGCGATGAGAATGACGTCGTCGGCACGTCCCTGTATCCAGATGTACCCGTCGTCATCCCGGCGGGCCACGTCACCCGTGCAGTACCATCCGGGAAAGCGCTCCCAGTAAAGCCTGCGGAAGGCCTCGTCGTCACCGAAAACGCCGCATGCCATGGCGGGCCACGGGTTCTTCACCACCAGCAGTCCACCCCTGCCGGGGGGGACGGGGGCACCTTCCCCGTCCACGATATCCACATCCACACCGGGCAGGGGGCGGGCCACCGAACCGGGTTTCAGGGCCGACACCGGCAGCGGGCTGACCATGATCATGCCCGTCTCCGTCTGCCACCATGTGTCGAGCACCGGGCAGCGCCCTCGCCCTATGGTGCGGTAGAACCACACCCATGTCTCCGGGCTGATGGGTTCGCCTACGGTAGCCAGAAGCCGTAGCGTGGTGATGTCGTGGCGCGCGGGGTACAGCGGACCGAATCGCATGAGCATGCGGATGACCGTGGGGACGGTGTACAGGATGGTGACACCCCATCGTTCGACCATGGACCACAGCCTGCCCGCTTCGGGGTACAGGGGGTGCCCTTCGTAGAGGACGGTGGTGGTGCCCGCCATGAGCGGCCCGTACACGCCGTAGCTATGGCCCGTTATCCAGCCCGGTTCGGCAGTGCACCAGAAGATGTCGGTGGGCCGCACGTCGAAGACCCAGCGCATGGTGCGGTGTACGCCCACCATGTAGCCGCCGTGACTGTGCACCAGCCCCTTGGGCTTGCCTGTAGTGCCGGAAGTGTAGAGGACGAACAGCGGGTCGTTGGCGGAGAGGACTTCGGTAAGCGCCTCGGTGGACTGTCCGCGCACGAGGTCGTGATACCAGATGTCGCGCCCGTCGCGCATGGGGGTCTCGAGGTGGGCGCGATGCACGACCACGACATGATGCAGACCGGCCCGTGCCTCCGGTGACAGGGCGTCCACGGCGTCGTCGGCGACGGGTTTGAGCGGTACGACGCGACCGTTGCGGTAGAAGCCGTCCACCGTCAGCAGCAGGGTGGGCCTTGCGTCTTCGACGCGGTCGCACAGCGAACGGGCCGAGAAGCCACCGAACACCGTGCTGTGTACCGCGCCTATCTTGGCGCAGGCGAGCATGGCGAAGACCGTCTCGGGCAGGGGGGGCATGTAGATGACCACCCTGTCGCCCTTCGTCACGCCGAGGGAACGCATGGCATTGGCGAGGCGGTTCACCTCACGGTAGAGGTCGAAATAAGTGAAACGACGGCTGTCACCCGGTTCGCCTTCCCATATGAGGGCAAGGCGGTGGCGGTTGGATGTCTCGATATGCCGGTCGAGGGCGTTGTGGACGATGTTGCACAGCGCACCGGGAAACCAGCGCATGAACGGGGCGTTGCTGTCATCGAGCACACCGTCCCAGCGGCGGAACCATTCCAGCTCTTCGGCGGCCTCTTCCCAGAAGGCGAGAGGGGCCGTTCCGGCCTGTTCGCGTGCGCGGGCCACGTCCTGAGGGTTGACCACGGCATCGGCGACGACGCGTGGCAGAGGGCGGAACACGCGCTCTTCACGCAGCAGCGCATCGAGAGTGGCGGCGGGCGATGCCATGGGCGCGTTCTCCGGTGACGGTGTATCGGAAGCTTTGCGGCGCGTCATGCTACAGCCCCAGTATCTGCTTGAGTTCGCCCAGCCTGCGTCGGCTGATGGGCAGTTCTATGCGGGTACGGCCCGCCGTGCGCAGCAGGCAGTTGCCGCCGCTCACGGCCGCCAGTTCGGTGACCATGTCCAGATTCACCAGATATTTGCGGTGCACACGGAAGAAGCGGTGCGGACGCAGCCGCCCTTCGAGGTTCTTGAGGCGGTAGCTGGTGAGGTACTTGTCGTCAGCGGTGTGCACGTAGCTGTAGTCCTCATAGGCTTCCACGAAGGCGATTTCGCCGTAGGGGATGAGCAGCGTCTTGCCGTCGACGCTCACGGCGAGTTTGTCCAGTTCGACTGGCCGGACGCGCTGGCTGTAGTCCACCGCCTCACCCAGTGCGGAGATGAGGGTGTCCTGTTCGTCCTCTGCAAGGGGAAGCTGCAAGGTCTCGAAGGGAGGGCCCTCTTCCGTGCCGGGCGGGGGCAGGTCGTCCATGGCAGGGGGCGGCAGTTCTTCGGGGGCCGCTTGCGGTTGTTCGCGCCAGCGCGACCCCGGTGCCGGGGCAAGGCGGAAATGCGTGCGGAATTGTCGCAGTCGCATGAGGGTGCGGTCGAACCTGTCAGCCGCGCACGGGAAGATGAGATAGTCGGTGGCGTCGAGTTCAAAGGCTTCGAAGGCGCGCGATTCATCGTCGGCGATGAAGATGAGGGCCGGGTGGTCACGGTTGCCCATGAGTCGTCGTGCCACCTCCATGCCGTCGGGGCCTTCTGCTAGGGAGATGCCGAGAAACACAGCCCCGTAGGGTAGCGCATTGAGCAGCGCCAAGGCCTCTTCGGCCCCTGCGGCCTCACCGAGGACGCGCAGGAAGTCCACGGGTTCCAGCATGGCACGCAGGCGGTGCCGCAGCATGGGGTCGGGATGCACCAGGAGCGTTGAAAGGCGTGTCATGCGCAGCCTGCCGTGGGTTGGCGTCAAACGATGCCAGCATGATACATGCACGGGGCCGGGAAGGAAAGTGCGGGAACACCGGTGAGCCGGCATTCCCGCACTCTGGCTGCACAGTGGCTGTGCTTGATCCTGCAAGGGCACAGGCGGGCGTTAGCCGCCGTCATGCCTGCCGTCTCGGCAACCGGGGGCACTGTGCCATGGCCTCGCCGGTGATACAGTGGCGGGGGGCAGCCCCCATCTGGTGGTCGCACCTTGGGCAGGCTTCTCGTCTGGCCCGGTGGACGTGCGTCAGGCGGTGCGCATGGACTTGATGATGTCTCCAAGCCCCGTGGCTTGCCCGCGAAGTCGTTCCAACTCCTCACGCAGCCGGGTCATGCCCTCGGCGTTGTCAGCCGCACTGCCGCGTATCTCGTCGGTGGAACGGGCTATCTGCTCACTGGCTGCAGACTGCTGTTCAGCGGCGGTGGCTATGGCCCGCACCTGGTCGGCGGTCTCGGCAGTCATGCCCACGATGGAACGCAGGGCCTCGCCCGCGCCCGAAGCCAGTTGCGTGGTCTTCTCCACCTCGGTGGCGGTGGACTGGGCCGTTGCAAGGCTGTGCCGTGCGCTGGTCTGTATGGCGCGGATGAAGTCTTCGACTTCGCGGGTGGCGGTCATGGTCTTTTCGGCCAGTTTGCGCACTTCGTCGGCCACCACGGCGAAGCCTCGCCCCGCGTCGCCAGCCCGTGCCGCTTCGATGGCGGCGTTGAGTGCCAGCAGGTTGGTCTGGTCGGCGATGTCGCCGATGACGGCGATGATGCGTCCGATGCCCTCGGCCTGCTTGCCGAGGTCGTCCATGGCCTCGCCAAGGCGTGTCGCGTTGTCGCTGACGCCTTCGATGGCGTCCAGTGCCTGCATGACGACATCGGCCCCGCGGTCGGCATGGTTGCGCGCCATTTCGGCACTTCCGGCTGCGGCGGCTGCCGACCTTGCCACTTCAAGCACCGAGGCGTTCATCTCTTCGACGGCGACGGCGACTTCAGAGGTGCGTTGCTGTTGCGAGACCGCCCGTGTGAGCGATGCCTCGACCTCTTCACCGATGCTGCCGGTGGTGGTGTTCAACTCCCGTTCTGTCTTGCCTGCGGCGTCTGCGGCCTCGGCGAGATGGGCGTTATGGCGGTGCAACTGTTCCTGCTGGTTGCGGAGTGCCGTCAGGTCGAAGCACGAGGTGAGCAGGCCGCGCAGCGAACGGTCCTCGCCCAAGACGGGCGCGACGGTGACGACCTGAAGGCTGCCGTCTGCGAAGGTCATCTCATCTTCGCGCGTCATGCCATCGTCCTGCGCCCTCTGAAGCAGCGCAAGCAACTCTGATGATGTCACGACCTGTCGCACGGGCAATCCGCTTTCCGGGGCCGTGGTGGCGCACTTGGCGATGGCTGCGAAGGGTTGGTTCCACCATGTGGCCCTTCCTTCAGCATCCACGAGAAGGCAGGGCTGCGGCAGCGCGGTCAGTACGCCACGCGCGAAGGCCACACGTTCGCGCAGGTCGTGCACCATGCGCTCAAGCGATTCGACAAGCACCGCCACTTCTCCGCAGGTATTGCGCAGCATCAGCGGAGTGTGGTCGCCCGCCGCGACCCTGCTGGCGTAGGCGGTGACAGCCGAAAGAGGACGCACGATGGAACGTGTGATGAAGAGGGCAAGAACGGCGAGAACCAGCGTGATGCTGCCCGCCAGCCACATGGCTGTCGTGCGGGCGCTGTCCAGTTCGTCACCGAAGGCGGTGTTGGCCGTTTCGAAATGGGCGTCCTTGCTCTCGACGATGCGGTTGAAGGTGCGGCGTGAGGCCTCGGCCAGCGGTGTCGCCTCCTTCTCGTAGGCCGGGTAGTGCGTGTGCCGTTCCGTATCAGGAACAGCGGCAAGGCGCTCGACAAAGGCGAGTCCGCTCTCGGCGAAGGCGAGGGTCGAGCGTTCCGCCTCGGCGATGAGGGCTGCTTCGGCTGCGTCCACGGCACTCGCCCGCAGGGCCACGAAACCCTTGCGCATGGAGTCGATCGTCTTGCGCAGTCGGTCGGTGTCCTTGTCGATGTCGCTTCCGAGCATGACGTTGCGGGTAAGGCGGCTGACATAGTTGAGGTCGCGACCGATGGCGAGTGTGGCGATTTTACCGTTGATGTCGTGCCGCGCCATGAGACGGAAATGCTCACGTGCGTCACCAAGGGAATGTGTCATGAGCCATCCCACGGCAAGGACGGCTATGACCGCGCAGAGCGCGAGAAGATGGATGCGGCAACGGATGGACAGGTTACACTTGGTCATTCAGGGCTCCGGAGGGCATGTCGGTGTTCACTGGGCAGTCATGGTCTTCCGGTGGCGGTTGCGTCGCTGTGCGTGACCGTCATCGGGAGACCTCGGGTTTCGGGTTGGGGCAGCGGGAAGGCAACAGACTGATGATGGGGCAATCGAGATAGCCCCGTTGGTTTGATGCCGGAATGTCATATCAGCAAGAGCAGTGCCATTCTTGTTTCGGGTGCCGCCTCTATCTTGACGTGTGGTTGCAGGGGCCGGAGTCGCCGGAGATACGGAGGCTGTTCCTGTACGGCCCGCAGAGGAGGGGCTGGTGTGCTGTAATGGAACATCGCTCGACCATAATCGAACAGGGGCCTCCCGTTGTCGGAAGGCCCCTGTATCTGGCGATGGGATTCCGGTCGGTGTCACATGCGGAGATTGATCTTCTCCGGCGAAAGCCTGCGTTCAAGGCGGGCGGCGTAGACCGACATCGACCAGCAGCAGATGAAGTACAGGAAGGCGACCGTGCCGTAGATTTCCATGGGGTAGACCATGAGGCGGTTGTTGATGCCCTGCGCCACGAAGGTGAGTTCAAGCACGCCCAGCACGAACGCCAGCGAGGTGTCCTTGAAGATGGCGATGAACTGCCCCACGATGGCGGGAATCATCTGCTTGAGCGCCTGCGGCAGGATGATGCGCCGCATGGTCTGAACGAAGGTGAGTCCGGTCGAGTACGCCGCCTCGACCTGTCCCGCAGGAATGTTCTGGATGCCAGCCCGCACGATTTCGGCAAGGTAGGCACCCGTGAACAGTGTCAGGGCGATGGTCGCCGACCAGAACACGTTGAAGAACGTGTTGAACAGCACGGGAATGAAGAAATAGATCCAGAAGATGACGATGATAAGCGGGTTGCCGCGTATCAGTTCGATATACAGCAGGCAGGGGATGCGGCAGATGCGGTTGTCTGATGTGCGGCCGATGCCCACGACGAGACCGATGAAGAAACTCACGCTGATGGCGATGACCGCCATGAGCAGCGAATAGGCAAGGCCGCCAAGCCCCATGAAGAGTTCATCGGACTGCCCGTTGGGGAAGTGCCATATGAGCAGCGTACGCAGGTTGTCGGCGATGACGCCCCAGTTGAAGTTGTAGAGTCCCCGCGCCGTGACGAAGAGAAGCCCGCCCAGCGCGAGGATGAATGCGCCCTTGCACAGAAGGCTGGCACCCTTGCCCGCCATCTGCATGGCGACACGCATGGTCGCCATGGCGGGTGAATAGGTCGCGCTCGTCGCTGCGCGGCGTCTGCGGCGCAGGGCGCGTCCGATGGGGCGCACGAACACGCGCCGGATGAGGCTGACGGGCAGCAGCACGGCGTCCACGAACATGACGGGTAGCGACCGCTTGGGAGCGGTGTCGAGACGCATCTTGCCGTTGACGCCGTTGAGGATGAACGAGATGAGCAGCGACAGCGAGAGATAGAGGACGGTGGCGGCGGATGTCGCCTCGAAACCCTTGAAGGTGAGCGATTCGACCTGTTGCGACTGCCATGTGAGTTCGGCCACACCCACGACCATGGCCAGCGACGAGTTCTTCATGTTGTTGAGGAACTCGCTGCCCAGCGGCGGGATGATGGCCCTGAAGGCCATGGGCAGGATGATGGTGCGCAGCACCTGCACGTAGTTGAGCCCCGACGAGTAGGCGGCTTCAAGCAGCCCCTTCGGGATGGACTGGAGACCGGCGCGGATGACTTCCGCCATGAACGCGCTGGTGTACACCGAAAGCCCGATGGTGGCGCACCAGAATTCGAAGTTGCCGGTGAAGAGCAGTTCGCGGATGTTTTCCGGGAGTATGGCCGGAAAGGCGAAATACCAGAAGAACAGCTGCACCAGCAGCGGCGTGTTGCGGAAGAACTCCACGACGGCGGTGGCGGTGAGGCGCAGCGGTGCAAAGAGCGACAGGCGCGCTATGCCGAGAACGGTGCCAAGGCCGAGGGCCAGTGCGGAACTGATGAGCGAGATACGGACCGTGACACCAAGCCCCTTGAGAATCTCGAGACCGAGATGCGTACCGTAGGTGGTGTTCCGGGTGAAGAGGATATCCCACTGGAACTGGTAGCCGAAATCGAAGACCCAGCCCCAGTAGTAGACGGCGAGCAGGGTGATGGAACACAGTACGAGGTACTGTACCCATGTCTTGTCCAGCCAGTATCGGATCATGTGAGGCGCCGTGTGCTTGTGCCGTTGGTGGAAGAAGCGCAAGCCCGGTCGAGCCGGGCTTGCGCGGTTCTAGCCTGTACGGTGGCGGTTAGGGCCACATTTCGATCTGACCGGCGAGGGGCATTTCGAAGGGAGTGCCGGGGCCGTACCACTTGTTGTAGATGGTCTTGTAGGTACCGTCCTTCCACATGTCCTGCAGGGCGGCGTTCACGGCGTCACGCAGGGCGGAGTCGTCCTGCGGCATGGCGATGCCGTAGGGCTCTTCGGCGAGGAAGTTGCCCACCAGTTCGAACTTGCCGGGTTCCTTCGCGGAGTAGCCCACGAGGATGGAGGCGTCGGTCGACCAGCCGGCCACGCGACCCATCTGCAGAGCCTGGAAGCACTCGGACTCCTTCTGGAAGGAGATGACGCTCTGGTCGGGGTTGGGGTCACCGGCTTCCTTGAGGGCGCGCTTCACGTTCACTTCGGACGTGGTGCCCTGCATGGTGGCGATCTTCTTGCCCACCATGTCCTTCACGGACTTGAACTGGCCCTTCTTGGCGAGGACCTTCTGACCGTCGAAGAAGTAGGTGATGGAGAAGTCGACCGACTTGTCGCGTTCACGGGTGTGGGTCATGTTCGACACGGAGATGTCGACGCGGCCCTGCTGGACGTAGGCGATGCGGGTCTTGTTGTTGACCTGCACACGCTCGATGTCCACGCCCATGCGCTTGGCGATTTCGGTGGCGATGTCGTAGTCGAAGCCGCCCCATTCGCCCTTCTCGTTGTAGAAGCCGCCGGGGATGGAGTCGGTCATGAGGCCGACGCGGATCTTCTTGTCCTTCATCACGTTGTCATAGGCGGGGCCGGCAAGGGCCGCAGAGCCGGTGAAGACCAGAAAGGCCGCGGCAAGGGCGATGATCTTTCCAAGACGCATGGGTGCACTCCCGTTTGAGATGTTCCGAACCCGTCGGCCGCCCCTCGCGGCACGACGTAAACCGAAGGCCCGCCGCGCCGACGGGCCATCATGCCGTCTAGTGCGTGAGTATCTTGCTGAGGAACTCGCGCGAACGCTCGTGCTGGGGATTGTTGAAGAAGGCGTCGGGCGTGTTCTGTTCGACCAGTATGCCCTGGTCCATGAAGATGACGCGGTCGGCCACTTCGCGGGCGAACCCCATTTCGTGCGTCACGCAGACCATGGTCATGCCCTCGCGGGCGAGTTGACGCATGACGTCGAGAACTTCGTTGATCATTTCGGGGTCGAGGGCGGAGGTCGGTTCGTCGAAGAGCATGATGCGCGGCTTCATGGCGAGACCGCGTGCGATGGCCACACGCTGCTGCTGCCCGCCTGACAGCTGCCCCGGGTACGCACCTGCCTTGTCGGGGATGTTCACCTTCTCGAGCAGTTCCATGGCAGTACGCTCCGCCTCGGCACGGGGGATGTTCCGTACGAGGGTGGGCGCCAGCGTGATGTTCTCCAGTACGGTCATGTGCGGGTACAGGTTGAACTGCTGGAAGACGAAACCCACCTCGGCCCTGAGCAGGGTGAGGTTGGTGCGCGGTGCGTTGATGTCTATGCCGTCGACGACGATGTTGCCTTTCTGGATGGCTTCGAGACGGTTGATGCAGCGGATGAGCGTGCTCTTTCCGGAGCCGCTCGGCCCGCAGATGACGACCACTTCGCCCTGGGCGATGTCGAGATTGATGTCATTGAGCACGTGCAGACCGCTCGGGTACCACTTGTGCACATGTTCGAAGTGGATCACGTGATGCTCCGTTCTGTTCGGTGAGGGGAAAGGCCCCCGCTCCCGTGTAGCAGAACGGTTCCCGGAGCACAAGACGCGATGTGGTCGGCTTTACAAAACTGTCATTTGCGGGGTCTGATGCCGCGACCATGCTCGTCAGGGGGAATGCGGCCCGCTATCCGATTGGTCGTACAATCAGATGGTTGACGAGGGTAGGTGCCCATGCCGTTTTTCCTGCGAGGAGTGTGTTATTTCAAAAACGTCAAGACGGAGGGTCGCTGTAGGGGAGCTCGAACCAGAACACGTTACCGCAGACATCATGGTGGTAGCCCGTATGTCCGCCGTGCAGGTCGACGATTTCGCGCACGAAATGCAGCCCGTGTCCTGTGCCGTATTCGCCTGTGGTGTTGCGTCCACGAAAGTCGGGTTCGAAGAGGTGAGGTACGTCGGCGGCATCGACAGGCGGTCCGCTTGTGCACACCTCGACGCGTACCGCGGGTTTCCCCTCTCCGAAGGCATTCTCCACGAACACGATACGGCAGCACATGGTGAGGCTTTCGTCATCCGGGTCGGGGCGGGTGTACTTGACGGCGTTGGAAAGCAGGTTCGCGATGACCTGACTGATGAGCCCCGTATCGGCAAGCACCAGACGCGGTGTGTCATCGTCGTAGAGGGGCATGCAGACCTTCACGCCCTTCTCCTCGAGTCTGCCCTTGAAGCGCTCGACCTGCGGCAGCACTACGCGTTGCAGCAGGTCGATGTGGCTCTTCTGGAGCACATAGTGCCCCTGATCGAAATGGCTCTGTCGCAACAGGGTCTCGAGAAACATGCTCGACTGCTGGAAGTGCCTGTATATCTCACTGTACTGTTCTTCAAGGCGCTCATGGAGATATCCGAGCTGATGCATCGCCTCTGCAAGGACGTTGGTGCTGGAGCAGTCTCCATGCAACAAGGTTTCACGCACCTGTGACATGGACTGGATCTTGCCTTCAAGCTGTCTGAAAAGAAGCTTGAAATACATGTTCGGCACGATGACATTGTGCCCTATGTCGTGGACAAGGCTGCGTATGAAGCGAATGTGCTCGCGGTTCTTGAAGAACATGAGCTTGTTGTGCAACTGGAAGCCGACCCTGTTCGCATACTTTTGCAGATACAGTATCTGGTGGTCGGTGAGGGGCTGACGCGGATGCACGACAAGCATCCCGAGTGCATCGCCCACCGGAGTCACGGGCAGGCTCGACCTCTCTGCACTGCGTCCCCTGACAGGAATACGGTATTCGCCATCCCGGAAGGCGGGCTGTTCTGCAAGTTCACCCGGTAGTGGAGGTGTCGCCGTGGTCGGTCCGAGGTCGGGTGAGCGCCGGACAAGACTGCCTGAAGGGTCGAGTGTATAGAGTTCGGCTTCAAGGTCGAAGAACTGTTTGAGCACCAGTACGGCCAACGAGTAGAGGTCTTCGAGAGAGTCGAATTCCTGGGCGAGGTCGAAGAACACATTGAGGGCGCACGTCTGGCGAGGGCTGAAACCGTAGCTGCCGTAGTCCGAGACCTTGGCCCCGATACGTTCGGCGACGGAGGCATAGCCTGCCGCCTGTGCGGTGATGGCGCGGCCCTGTTCGGTGAGGCTGCTCATGCACGGGCTCCTTGAAAGGTTGCCGTTTGAAGCAGTATGCATCATTTAAAGGTATGCGCCAAGGCGTTACCGAAGCCTGCCTGATGCTTTTCGATGGCAGTGGTTTTGGCTGGAACTCTGTCAATGTCTTATTTTCTAACGTATTGACGTGCGTATCTCTAACATGGCAACAGTTTATAGTTAACAGTTGATTGTCGGGGGGGGAGGTCGCATGTTTCTGGTTACTGGCGTGTTCGTCTCTGTGCGGCACGAACGCACGGGTACGGGCACTACCGCGCGTGAGAGTGTCCAGCGGATTACGTGGTTCGGAACGCTACGGGATGACGGGGTGGCACTTGTCATGCCGCTTTCGGACAGGATGCTTCCCACGGGGATAATCCGTGAGGTTCCTGAAGAGCGATTCCTTGAAGAGTTCATGCCTGACCAGGCAACCTATGAAGAGCATTTCCGCGAGACTGCCGAGAGTCTGAGAGGGCGCCTTCAGCTGGCGTCGACACTGCCTACCGACCTGTATCCCGAAGAGCGCATCCTGCTTGACGCCCTCTCCGCACTGTTGCACGGGCGAAGTGCCGCGAAGCCGGTAGATGCGGATATACCCGCCGTGCTCGAATTGCTCGCGCACGGGCAGGAAGGACGCTCCGCAGGTGCGTTCCAGACCCGGCTGAGTGGGGCTGCGGTGGACTACAGACGGCAGGGAGACTATCCGCGGGCCCTGCTGTTCTACGACAGGGCGCTGACCATGCAGGGGCAGGAGGACAGGCTGCTCTTCAACGTCGCACGGGTGCACTACGAGATGGGCGAACTTGCCGAGGCCGAGACGTGTCTGAAGCGTGCCCTCGAAAGCAATCCGGCACTGGAAGAGGCCGGAAGGTTTCTGGCTTTCCTCCAGAAGACGACCCTGCAACCACAGGCGGGAGATGAATGATGGAACGCCGACTCGCCGAACGCCTCGCCCTTGATGCCCCATGCTTCATCGAAGCGGATACGGCAAAGGGGCGGTTGCCCGTGATGCTGTGCAACGTGAGTCCCGGCGGCGCCATGATAGGACTTCCTCCCGGAGAGGAGGTCATGGCGGTGGGTGACATGCTGCGCCTTCGGGCAATGCCCGCCAGTCTTGCCCCGTTCTCCGAAGGCGTTTCAGGGCGCGTGATGTGGTGTGCGGGCAACAGGTGCGGCGTGCAGTTCGACATGCCCCTTCCTGTCACCACGGAAGCATTGCGCACACTGCTGCTGGAGATGGACTGAAGGGCAGCTGTTTGCGGTGGCGATGGCAGGGTTGAACGAACCCCGAAGTCATGCCGCCCGGAAACGCCGTTGTCGCCCTACGCCCACCCGTTCGGGGCGCGTAACAGTCTGGCACACAGTCGCCCCCTTCAGTCATGCCCTTGCCCTGACATCCAGCGCCGTGAGGCCTCTCGCCCATGTCGGGTGTGCCTCCCACGGGTCTTGCTAATGCCCCGAGAAGTCTAGCACATTGTTCAGCCCGCTCTCGCGTGATTCGATGGCCGTCCCCTTGATGAAGTGCCGGTGCAGCCGCCATGCGTCCATGTCGATGTAGTCCACGCGGCCTTCGCTGTCGGGGGTGAGGTGGGGCCGCAGTGCATCCATCAGTTCTTCGATGGGAAACCAGACGCCTTCGAACGATACCCGCAGCAGGTCGCCGTCCAGTTCGATATGTTCATCCCCTGCAACGGAGGCCGCCAGACGGCGCAGGTGCTCCCCTGCGGGATGCAGGCTACCGTAGACCTTCACCAGAACGTGTTCCATGTTCCTTCCTCGTAGCCGGATGTGCCGACGCCTGCCGGATTGCGGGTTTGCGATGCCTGTCGTTGCCGTCGCCCTTCCCCCTTCAGGCGAGGCGGGGCTTGCGTTGCGGTTACAGAATGCGGAACATGCCATCCTCGTAGATGGTCGTCCGCTTGCCGCCATGCAGGTGCGCTGTCACCCTTCTGGGGGTTGTGGCGACCATGTCCCAGTGCAGTGTCGAGGTGTTGAAGCCGAGACGTTCACGTGTTGCTTCATCGAAGTCCGGGGCCGCACCGGCAAAGGTGTTGGCATAGGACTGCCCGAGGGCGATGTGCATCGACCCGTTCTCGCCGCCATGATTCTCGTCGAAAAGCGTATTGGCCATGAATCTGCCGATGGGCGAAAAGCGCTTGTCCACAAGGGCGAATTCGCCCACGCGTGCAGCGCCCGCGTCGATGCTGGTCTGCCCGGCGGCGAACGCCTCCCCTTTTTCGGCTGCGAGTGCGGTGACCACACCCTTCCTGAACGTGAGTCGTATGCCGGAGGTGATGTTGCCGGAGCGGAACGACGGAAGGTCGGCCACATACGAGCCTTCAACAGTGCGCCAGTCCGGCGAGACATAGAGTTCGAAACTGGGGATGTTGCGTCCGGTCACCCCGGCCCAGCGTCGTTGCTGGCCCACCGATAGACGCAGGTCTGTTCCGTCATCGGACTCGACATGCAGGACCACGTCGCCGAGGGCGTCGAGTGCTGTGCGCAACGCTTCGGCCTCTTTGGCTATCCGTCGCCAGCGCGCCACGGGGTCGGCCTCTCCAAGATGGCAGGCGCGCGCGACCTCCTTGGCGTACGCCTCCACATCCATCCCCGCCCATCCGGCAAGGGCTGGTGTGGGCCACAGGCAGAGCGTCCACCCGTAGGTCCCCATCTGTTCGCGGGTGCGTGCGATGGCCGTCAGCGGGGCGCGGGCGCGTTGCGCGAGGGCGATGTTCTCGGCAGGCACGGAGGCAAGATGCGACAGCGACTGGGGGGCAAGCAGTGAGATGGTGCCGTTGAGCCTGTTCTGGAGTTCGCGTTCGCCGGGAATGAGGGTCGTGAGGCGCTTGTTGTTGGCTAGCGTGTAGAAATCATGCTCCATGCGTGGCGTATGGGCCATGCGCGGCACGGGTATCTGCCCGCGTTCGTGCAGGCGGGCGCATATCTCCTCGGCCAGAGGCAGGGCTGGCAGGTCGAAGCGTACGAGCACGAAATCGCTTTTGCGGTACGGGTGACCGCGTCCTCGTTCCAGTCCCCACAACAGGACGTCCGCATAGCGTTCGAGGGTCGTCTGGTCGAACATGTCGTCTCTCGTAAGGTTATCATTGCCGCCTTGTGGCGGTGGTGTAGGGTGACAGTGTGGCAGTGCCTTGCGGGGATGTCCTCGGGCCGCACGGGAGTGAAGGCAGCAGCACGCCCGTCGCAGGTCGCCCCGCCACGCATCCTCCCCCTTGCAGTGCCGACCGTGTCGTGACCCCCTCACGGCACGGTCGGCCATTTTCAATGGTAAGACGCGAACCGTGCAAGACAAGTGCCCTTGCGGGATGGGAAGGCGGGATGCTGGGTCAGTCGTCTGCCTTGACGGTTTGCGGGCGGGCAGGGGCCAGACAGTGGCCCGCATCTCGTGCGGATGCCAGCCCTTCGCAATCGCCAAGGTTGCATGCCTGTATGAAGTCTTCGCACATGGGCCCGTATTCACGGCGCATCATGCGTGCCGCACCACGGGCGCGCCACGCAGGCGCAAGCCGCGGTGCTTCCCGCAGGACACGCGAAAGGTCATCCACTGCGAGCGCGGTGAGGTCGAGTCTGAGGTTGGCGATGCCCCTTGCCAGTCGCGCCCGTACGGGGGCGTCGGGCAACGCCAGTGCCCTGTCGAGGGCTTCGACGGCGTCCTGGGGCCTGTCCAGTTGCAGGAGTGCTTCACCGAGGAACGTCCAGCCGAGGGGCATCTCCGGGGAGGCCTCGACCACCTGACGCATGTCGGCTGCAAGGATGATGGGGTGTCTCCATACACCATCAAGATAGGACAGCGCACGTTCAAGGGTGTCGAGACTGCGCAATGTCCTTGCGAGGGCGGCGAACCTCCTGTCATAGGGGCTTTCCGATTCCGTACCTGCCTTCTGGCGATGTCGTGCGGCATCGAGGGCAAGCTGCCTCGCTTCAAGAAGGTTCTCACGTGTATGCAACAGGATGCCTTCTCTGAGTTCGAGCTTCTCCGGCGCGCGGAGGGCCGCCCGCAGGGCCGTCGCGGCATCTCCTCCGCGAGGGGTGGTGCGGATGTTGACGGCGACCCCGACTTCTGGCGGGTAGCCGACGACACTCGTGGCCGTGGTGTGCGCTTCGAAGGTCGCCGCCGTGAGAGACAGAAGTCGGGCGGGCGTCTCGGCTGAAAAGAGGGCTGCGGAGTCCCTTCCGAGGGATGCCGTGGAAAGGCGCAACGCCTCGATACGGGCGGCTGCGGCTGCGACGGTCTGGGCGTCGTCGCGCAAGATACCGCCACCGAAGGGGACGATGACGGTGGCTTCCGCGGCCTGAAGACCTGCGGGCAGACTCAGCATGAGCGCCAGTGTGGCAACGATGCAAGTCAAGAGGACGAAGGCCCGGGAGGACTGGTGGAGGTCGCGGCGATGCCTTCCGGGTTGGGGACGGGGCGAGAGAACCGCAGGGTGAAGGTGGGGGGCGGCGTCGAGAGTCATGGGAGTGAGGCCGCGACCGGGCAGTCTCCTGTCATGCACCGTCGTGCACATGGTGCAGGAAGGGAAGCCGGTGCGCCGCGCGGCGTGGCCGCTGCGCTTCGAGGGGGTCGGCACCGCGGGCGATGCCGACCGTCCTGAAGCGTTCATGTGCTATTGCACCGCGCTGCTGATCTTGCGGGCGGCGGGCTGGATGACTTCGCGCAACGTGTCGGAAAGGAGCTTCTCGGCCACGTCGGGAGCGGGAATGACCTGACGGCTCTGGCTGCTGCTCAGCGTCTCGCTGAAGATGCGGCCCTTGCGTCCGGAGAGCGTGATGCCGAGGCTCATCTGCGAGGTGAAGTCGGTGGTCTTCACTTCGCGCAGCGTGACGTCGTTGACGATGCCGGTGACGATGAAGTCGGGGTTGCCGGTACGGGCATGGTCGAGGGTGGTGGCGTACGAAACCTGAAGCCCCTGACGGGTGAGTTCGTCGGCGAGGTTGCGGGCGACCCAGTCGGCCACGGGGGCGGAAGCGACGAACGAAGAGCCGTCACGGCGCTCGCCTATCTGCATGGTGCTGCGCTTGTCTTCGAACATGACCACGGCCACGCGCGGGGCGTTGGGCATGGGCAGGATGCTGGCGTCCGGCGGTGCGTAGAGCAGACGCACGGTGTTGCCGGGGGCACAGGCCGAAAGGGTCAGCATGGCCATTGTGGCGACAAGTGCCGCGACAATGGGGCGGAGATTGCGGATAGTGAGCATGGAGCCTCCTGAAGGACGTTTGATGTCAGATGGGGGACAGCGGCAGGTGCAGCCGTGTCAGCAATTCGTGGTCGGGTGTGGAGTCGGGTGCGTTGAGGTAGACCTCCACACACGGGGCCTCTCTCGTGATGCGTCCGCTGGCGGGCAACCATTCCCAATACAGTGACGCCCAAACCTCCGCAAGGGTCTTGTGCGGGCCCTTGTGGACGATGGTGGCACAGGGTCCTCCGGCGATGATGCGTACGGACACATACCCGTCGGCTTCGATGTGCTGTGGTACACTCACTCCGGCGTCATACCCCGTGGACTCTGAGGCGAGTCCGCACGGCGTGTCACCAAGGACCCCCACGAAGAGGGTCTCGAAGGTGAGCATCTGGTTGTGGCCCATCCACGCTGACAACTCCTGCCACGCTTGCGGCGCGGCCGTGGCATACGGCCCCGGTGCGTGGATGCAGGCGACCCGCAGGTCGGGCATGTCTTCGATGCGGACGTTCATGCGTGACTCCAGAAACACCAATATACCGCAACATGCAGAGTCGCAACGGAAAGTGGTTTTTATTGACTTTGAAAATCATAATCAATAAAACGTCGACATGACAATCCATGCCAGACGCTCTCTGCCGGGACTCGGCGTCAGGGGACGCATCGCCATCATCTACGTCGCACTGGGCATCCTGCCAGCGGTCGCCGCGCTGGTGCTGCTGCATGACAAGGGGCCCCGTGCCGCTGAAACGGGGCTCGCCCTCTTTGCGGGGGGGCTGCTGGTCTTCATGGGGCCATGCGTCGCGCTGCTTTCGCGATGGGTCGTGTTGCGAGATGTGCGCGAGGTGAACGCCTTCTGCCGTATGCTGCGCCAGGGGCGGTGCGAGGTGGCGTTCACGTTGCCGCCCGAGAGGGAGGATGAAGAGGAATTGCTGCGCCTCAAACGCGACCTCAACTGGATGGCGCATGTCGTGTCACGTCGTGAGGGTGAGCTTCTGTGCAGCCTTTCCGAAACGCTACGCAGCCGCGAACGGTACAGGCGTGAAGCCACGACGGATGCCCTGACCGGGGTTGCCACGAGGGGGCATATGGAATGCGTGGGGCAGGCGCTTGCATCGAGCAGTCTGCCATTCGCACTGCTGTTGTTCGACCTCGACGGGTTCAAGGGGGTCAACGATACCCAAGGGCACGATGCGGGCGATGCTGTGTTGCGTGCACTGGGCGATGTGCTGCGTTCGTCGTGTCGCCAGCAGGATGTGCCGTTCCGTCTCGGGGGGGATGAGTTCGGTGTGCTGTGCCGTGGCATGGACACCGAAGAGGCTCTCCGCCTGGCTCACAGGTTGCGGCGTCTGTTCGCAGAGAAGCGCACAGGCACGACCATGAGCGTTGGTGTGGTCGCCGTGCAAGAGCGAAAGACGTGTGAACCCGGATTGTTGGAGAAGGTGTTCAAGGCCGCCGACACGGCTCTGTATGCTGTGAAGCGATGCGGTGGCGATGGCGTACATGCCGGAGAGGTGGCGTGGACGAGTGAAAAAACGGCGTCATGACTGGCTTTGCACGGCTTGCCCAGTTGACAAGGGCTGCAAGCTCTGTAAAACGGACTGCGCGTAACATCGTACCCAAGGCCGCAAAGCATGTGCTGCCTGAGAAACAGACGGAGATATCCATGACCAAAGCTGAACTTGTTGAGAAGATCCACGCGAAGGCCGGTCTGGCCACCAAGGCTCAGGCCGAGAGCGCTCTTGACGCCACCATCGCCGTCCTCGCCGACGCCATGGCTGCCGGTGAGTCCGTGACCTTCACCGGTTTCGGCAGCTTCAAGGTTGCCGACCGCGCCGCCCGCAAGGGTCGCAACCCCCGCACCGGCGAAGAGATTGTCATCCCCGCTGGCAAGGTGGTCAAGTTCACCCCCGGCAAGCTGCTCAAGGACGCCGTGAAGTAGGCATTCCTGCAGCCGACATTTCGAAGGCCCCCTGTATCGGTAAGATACAGGGGGCCTTTGCATGTCTGCGGGGGCATCTCATCGGAGTGTCAGGGCTGCGTGTCCGGGCACTCCCTCCGTGTGATACCTTCCGGCGGCAGCATCACGAGGCAGCGTGCAGGGCTGTCATGCCCTGTCGCCATCGGAGGTGTCAGAAGTGACCGAGGCCTTTACGTTTCCTGTCCGCGGATAGCGTTTCGTGCCATACCGCGTGCCCCGGCCCTGCGGTCACTGCTGCGCCGTGCTGCATCCGTTCATGGCTTCCCGCTTTTGCGCAGACGCGACCACCAGAACCAGTCTCGCTGGACGGCCGGGAGTGCCGGGTCTTGCGCCTGTGCAACAGCGCACCGCAACACGTCGAGAACGCACGGGTCATGCGGGGCGCCGTCCAACTGGCCGAGTCTCTCATAGAGCGCTGTCGCCTCATGCCGCGCCAGGGCATCCACGTCATGGATTCCCAGTCGCGCGAGGTCGCGTACCGTAGCAGGGCCCACAGACCGGAGGTCGCGCAGTCTACGCATCGCCGTCGGGCCTCATCGGCATTGTATGGGGCGCATCAACGAGGACGGCGGTGATGTCCATGACGTTGGTCAGTGTCGGGCCTGTGCGAAGCAGGCATCCCGTGCCTTCGAGAAAGGGGTAGGCGTTGTTGTCGTCAAGGTGGCGGTGCGGGTCGAGTCCGCGTTCGCGGGCCGTGCGGAGTGTGAGCCCCGATGCGAAGCCCCCAGCCGCGTCGGTGGGGCCGTCGCTGCCGTCGGTGCCGAGGCAGAGCATGGCGATATGGTCGGCGCCGTCGAGGGCGATGGCGGCGGCGAGGGCCATCTCCTGATTGCGTCCACCCGTTCCGTCTCCGCGCAGGGTGACGGTGGTCTCGCCTCCGGCGAGAAGGCAGCATGGGCCTTCGGCGCACACGAAGGTGTCGGCGGTTCGGAACGCCTCGTCGACGAGTTCGCTGGCCTTATGGCGCGCTTCGCCGGTCATGGAGTCGGTGAGGATGCGCGGGATGTAGCCGCGGGCACGTGCCGCGGTGGCTGCCGCTTCAAGCGCCTGCCGGTTGGTTGCGACGAGCCTGTTCTGCACGTGGTCGAAAAGCGGGTCGCCCGGTTTGGGGGTCTCGGGGGCGTGCCCGGCGAGTCCGTCCTCAAGGCGGCGGCGTATGCTGGCGGGCAGGCGCGTGCCGATGCCGTACCGTGTGACGATGCCGTGGCAGTCGGCATAGGTGCTGGCGTCAGGGGCGGTGGGGCCGGAGGCGATGACATCGAGGTCGTCGCCCACGACGTCGGAGATGATGAGAGAGGCAGTGCGTGCGGGGGCGGCGCGGCGTGCGAGATTGCCGCCGCCGAAGGCCGAGACGTGCTTGCGAAGGGCGTTCACCTCGTGGATGGTGGCTCCGCATTCCAGAAGGAGGCGTGTCGCCGTGCGCATGTCGTCGAGCGATATCCCGTCGCACAGTGCCGGAGTGAGAGCACTTGCCCCCCCGGTGAGGACGCAGAGGACGAGGTCGCGTTCTGTCGTCTGCGCCACGAGGTCGAGTACGTCGTGGGCGGCGCGTTCTCCGGCGGCATCGGGCACGGGGTGTGCGGCTTCGCGAAGCCTGACGCGGCGCAGAGGTATGGTGTGACCGTATTTGACGATGACGAGTCCACCATCGAGCCTGTCCCCTAGCACGCCTTCGAGGGCATGGGCCATGGGGGCCGCCCCTTTGCCCGCCCCGACCACGAGGATACGCTCGTACCCTGCGAGGTCGTAGGGGACATCGCCGATGTAGAGGGTCTCGTCATTGCGGCGGACGTGGCGGTGTACGGCCCTGTCCGGGGCCACGGCACCGAGGGCGGCACCGATGATGTCATTGAGGACACTACGTTGTTCGGGGGTCATGGGGCCTCCACAAAAGAATGTATGTCATGCTATGTTGGCACACGATGACGGTCAAGGAGAGGTCATGCACGCCCGGCATGCAGCCGGGGGCGGGCTGGCCGGAAGGTAGTTCATGCGTAGGGCATGGGGTTGCGCAACGTCGGTTCATCAGGGACGTTGCGAGAGACTCGGGTGTTCGGCAAATAAGGGAGTTGCAGGATGAACAGACTCTTCAATCTGGTACTGGCTGCGGCCCTGCTGCTGTCATTGGCGGGGTGCGCCGTGTATTCCGTGCCGCATGACGAGCGCAGTGTCGGCACCATCGTGGATGACAGCGTCATCGTCTCGGACATCAAGGCCGACCTCGTCGGCATGGACGGCAGTGACGGTCTGGCGACCAAGGTCTATAGCTTCGGCGGGCGCGTCTACCTCGTGGGTGAGCCCAGCGTCTCTTTCCGCGACAAGGCCGTTCGCGCCGCGCGGCAGGTCAAGGGGGTACGCTCCGTGACGCCGCACTGGTTCGCGCCGGGAACGGGGCGTACCATGGATGACACGGTGGTCGCTACGCGCGTGCGTACCAATCTCATCGCCGAAAAGGCCCTCAGTTCGACGCAGATAGAACTGGAGGTATACGGTGGCCATGTGGTGCTGATGGGCATGGTGCGGGCCGCTGCCGACGTGGACCGGGCAGTGCGGGTGACCCGTGCCACGCAGGGTGTCCGTGGCGTGTCGTCATACCTCATCCCCTAGCACGGCTGAAGCTGTCCTGCCGCTGTGATGCGCTGGCAGACTGTGGTGTCGCCGGTGCACAGGACGATCGCCTGAAGAACAAAGGCCCCGTAAGGGGCCTTTGTGTTGTGTCTGACGTCTTCAGCGCATGTCGTGCAGGGTCCCGGCGATGACATCGAGCGCGGCGTCCACGAGGTCGAAATGCGCCTGCGTGCCCATGTGCCCAATTCTGAACACCTTGCCTGCCATGGGGCCGAAACTGCCTGTTATGGCGAGGTCGCGCTCAAGCAATGCCTGCTTCCAGCGCGGCCACGAGGTGCCCTCGGGCAGGTTCACGACCGTCACCGTGGGCGAGTTGACCGCGTCGGGTGCCGTCCACAATGAAAGGCCAAGTTCAGCGATACGTTTGCGGCAATGGGCGGCTACCTCGGCATGACGCCTGAACACGTTGTCCATCCCTTCGCGTAGGATGGCTTCGGCCCCGGCGGCCAGTGCGGCGATGCCGTGCCAGTAGGGGGTATAGGGGCAGCGGCCCTGCCTCTGTACGTTGCGGAACGGGGCCAGGGCGTCATACCCTTGGTAGCCGACTTCTTCGATGCGTTCCCACGCGGCGGGGCTCACTCCGACGAAGCTCATGCTGGGCGGGGCGGCAAGGCATTTCTGCGAACCGCCGAGGATGAGGTCGACGCCCCATGCGTCGGCTTCGACAGGTGCCCCCCCGACACTGGCCACGGCATCCACGTAGAACAGGGGCACCCCGAGTTCACGGCGCAGGTCGCCGAGGGCCGCAAGCGGGTTGAGCGTGCCCGAAGGTGTCTCGCAGTGGACGGCGGTGAGCATGTGCGGCCTGAACCGGGCGATGGCCTCTTCGATGGGTGCCAGGGCCTCGCGGGTCGCCCCTATGGTCTCGTCATAGGGGAGGGAGACCTTGCACACCTCGCAGCCGATGGAGGCTGCCATGTCGCCGATGCCGTCGCCGAAGACGCCCGTACCCACGGAAAGCACCTTGTCTCCGGGGCGCAGGGTGCTCTTCAGCGCCCCCCAGAGGGCGAGCATCCCCTCGCCTGTCATCAGCACGACGTCGTTGGCCGTGCCCATGAGCGCTCCGAGGGCCACGCCCGTATGCGTGTACAGAGGCATGAAGGCCTCATCGACCTGCCCCGAAGGATAGTCGCGCGCAAGGGCTGCGAGCACATCGGGGTGCAGGGTGACGGGGCCCGGAACCATGGGGATGGTGGTATAGCGCATGTGGTTGCTCCTTGCCCGGGTGGCGGTGTGGCAGACGACCGGCCCTCGCAAGTCCGGCTCATGCCTGCCTGATAGTCCGGTGGCTGGCCTACAGGTCGACAAGTTCCACTTCATCCGGGGCGATGGGCGTTCCGAGGAACAGCCCGCCCGTGCGGGCGAAGCGTGGCACGTCATCGGTGGTGAGAAAACGCGTCGTTCCGCAGTCGTCACCATGCTGCGGGTGGATGAGGCCGCGCGCATCGAGTTCCTGATGCACGGCGAAGGCGGTGGTCGCCGCCGAGTCGACGATGACCACGTCAGGCCCTATCACGTTGCGGATGGCGCGCGCCAGCAGGGGGAAGTGCGTACAGCCAAGCACGAGACAGTCGGGAGTCTCGACACGGTCGCTGCCAGAGGCAGGCTTGAAGATGGGGTCGAGGTAGCGGGCGGCGATGCTCTCGGCTATGGGGCCGTCCACCCAGCCTTCTTCGGCGAGGGGAACGAACAGGGGGCAGGCCTGCCCCACGATGTGCGCCTGCGGGCGCAGGCGATGGATGGCCTTGTGGTAGGCGCGCCCACGGATGGTGGACTCGGTGGCGATGACAGCGATCCTGCCTTGTAGCGATGCGCGACAGCTTGCCTGTGCCCCCGGTTCCACGACGCCGATGACGGGAATGCCGGGGTAGGCCTCACGCAGGGTGTCCAGCGCCACCGAGGTGGCTGTGTTGCAGGCGACCACCAGCAGCTTGATGCGTCGTTCCACAAGCTTGGATGTGGCCTGAAGCGCATAGCGGGCGATGGTCTCGGAGCTCTTTGTACCGTAGGGCAGCCGGGCGGTGTCGCCAAGGTAGAGCATGTCCTCGCAGGGCATACGCTGGCGCAGGGCCTTCAGCACGGTAAGCCCCCCCACGCCGGAGTCGAAGAGGCCGATGGGCAGGCGGGCTTGTTCGACGGTCATCCTATTCCTCCAGAAGTTCGTAGCTGCTCATGGTGACAGGGGCGCGAAGCGTATCGAGCACCCGTTCGAGCAGAATGCCTTCACGGCTTGGCGAGTTGTGGCCGAAAGTGGCGCGGATGCCCATGGTGACGAACTGCACGGCGCGTTCGATGGCGATGGGCAGACTGTCGCCCTGCAGGATGCTGCCCGTCAGAACGCTGGCGAACGTGTCGCCGGTGCCGGGGTAGTGGGCGGGAATGTACTGGCAGTCCACTTTCCAGAAGCGGTCGTGCGGACGGTTGTAGGCGACCACCGATGTTGTCGTTCGGCTGCCCTCCACCGGAACGCTGGTCACCACGGCCACATGGGGCCCCATGGCGGTGAGGCGGCGCAGCCAGTCCTTGAGGGTCGGCTGGTCGATGTGCTCACGGTAGGGTTCATCCAGCAGCAGGGCGGCTTCGGTGAAGTTGGGCGTGATGATGTCCGCCTTGCTCACCAGCCAGCGCATGCGATGCACCATCTCCATGTCCATGGTGGGTTCGAGTTCACCGTTGTCGCCGAGTACGGGGTCGACCACGGCGAAGCCGTCAGGAGTGCGGAACATGTCGATGCACTGGGCCACGATGGCGACCTGGTCGGGAGAACCGAGAAAGCCCGAATAGATGGCGTCGAAGCGTATGTTCAGGGACTTCCAGTGGTCGAAGAAGCGGCGCATCTCGGCGGTGAGGTCGATGAAGCTGAACCCTTTGAACCCGGATGTATGGGTCGAGAGCATGGCCGTGGGCATGGGGCAGACCTGTATGCCCATGGCAGAGAGCACGGGAATGGCGACCGTGAGCGAGGTGCGGCCGAAGCCTGAAAGGTCGTGGATGGCCGCAACGCGGGGTACGGGGCTGCGCACGGGGTCCTCCTTGTTCACGTCCGGTGGATACATGGCACTCCTTGTGGCCGGTATGCCGGGGCTGCGCACTCAGACGGCGAAGCCCCGGAACGCGGGCCAGCGGTGGGGACACCATCACGGAGTGGCGAAAAAGGCAATAGTCGGACGAGTGCGCGTTCCAAGAGAATCGAGTGGAGAACATGAAGGAGGGACGGGGGGAGGAGAGCCTCCGGTCATCCTCTCGGTGGAGGATGACCGGAGTATGATGCAGGGAGGAACGCGGACAGGGCTTGATGCCCCGGTCAGAAGAAATAGCCGACGACGTAGCGTGTCGCCGTGGTGGCGAGCACGACAGCGAGCATCCACTTGATGAGGCGCGCAGGCACATGCTTCTGGCAGCGTGCGCCAAGATACATGCCGCACATCCCCCCGAGGCCGAGCATGAGGCCGAGCATCCAGTCGGGGGATACAGAGAGGGCCGGATAGAACGGGGCGATGCCCATGTAGAACAGGACGCCTGCGATGGATGTGACGAAGGTGCCCATGAGTGCCGCCCCGGCTACGGTATGCACCGGAAGCCCGAAGACGGAGATGAGGAACGGGGCGATGATGGCGCCGCCGCCAATCCCGTACGTGCCGCCTATCATGCCCACCACGAGGCTGAGGATGAACGTGCCCTGCACCGGGAAGGTATGGGGTTCACCATAGAATTCGTATTCGACGGTGCGCCATGTGCGACGGACGACACGGGTCGTGGGCAGGCTTTCGGGGGCGACGCCCAGCGCCTCGGCCTGGGCGCGGTGGCGGGCGGCAAGTTCGGCGAATCGTTCGTCGGCACGAGCCTTGCCATTGCGTGCGGGGCGCAGCAGGTCGCGTACCATGCGGAAACCGATGTACAGCAGTACCAGCCCCACGAAGAGCTTGAAGTCGCGGGCATCGGGAAGCCACCTCACCCGGAGGAAGGCGCCCACGAGTACACCGGGCAGTGTGCCCGCGACGACCACCCATACGAGAGGCCAGACCATGCGTCCTTCGCGGATGTAGCGGGCGACACCGCTAGGGATGGCGACGATATTGTAGAACTGGTTCGTGGCACTCACCGAGGGGGCGGTGTAGCCAAGCACGGACATCTGGAAGGGCAGGAGCAGAAACGCTCCGGAGATGCCTCCCATGGAGGCGAAGAACGATACGACGAAGGCGACACAGACGGGAAGCAGGGGATTGGCTTCGATGCCGGCGGTGGGAAAGTACATGGGCACCTCCACGATTATTTGAGGCACGAAAATATCATGTATCGTGTCAGTGAATCTAGCGTACAAGCCCGAACTTGTCACGAGGTTTCCGCGCCCTGTATCATGCCGCCAACGTCTTTGCCGCCACACGGTTCATCGGAATAACGGAGATTTCATGGAAGGTTCCCTCGAAACGCTTTTTGCCGGCGTCGCCTCAAGAGCCAATCCGGCAGGCATGCTCACCATTCCGGACGAGGTGCGTTGCCTCGATACCAACGACCTCGAAAAGCTCGAGTCCGCGTTCAGGGCATGGGTCGCCAAGGGACGAGGCGCAGGAGTCACGTTGGCACGCAGGCGTATTCTCGCTCTTTTCCTTCTCCTGCGGCATACGGGGGCACGTCTGGGAGAAGCCTCGGGTCTGGAGGGGCGGTCGCTTGTGCTTGAGAAGGGGCTGGTGAGGCTCGGCACGCCACCTCGCGATGTGCTCGTGGCGGAGACTGTGCTGGCAGAGATAGTGGGACTGGTCACCACGGGCGGAGGGCGTGAGTCGCCCGTGCTCCCGGAGTATCCCTTCGCGGTCGACCCGGGGCATGTGCGTCGCAAGTTCTACGCGTGCGCAGAGGCTGCGGGACTCGGGCGTGAGATGGGGTCACCATCGGTCTTGCGGCGTTCGCGGGCTGTGGAGTTGCTGCGGGGGGGGGTGCCTCTCCCCGCCGTCCAGCGGCTTCTGGGGCATGGCAATGCGGAACTCACCGCCGCCTATGTCGCCGTGCCGGATGACGCCATGCGTCGTATGGTGGGGGATGCCCTCGACAGGGAGCAGCGCAGAAGCAGTGCCCGCAACGCCTTCTTCGGCAGGGTAGAGGACGTCCGTATCGGGGATGTGCAGGCTTCAGTGCGTCTGCAGACACCGACCGGGCTCGAAGTGCTCGCCATCATCACCAATGACAGTCTCGAGGCCCTCGGTCTCGCACGGGGTGCCTATGCCCTCGCCGAGGTGAAGGCACCGTGGGTCGTACTGCAACGCGGTGAACACCCGCGCTCCAGTGCGGGCAACGTCTATCCGGGAGAGGTCGTCCGTGTCCGTAAGGGGGCTGTCTCGGCTGAGGTCATCGTGAGGCTCGATGCTGGAACGGAGGTCTGTGCCGTCCTCGCCGCTGACACTCTGGCGACGCTTGAACTGTGCGACGGGGCTCATGTCTGGGTCGTGATCAATGCCCTCTCTGTCATCCTCAATGCCGTATAGCGGCGCGTGTCGATGGCGAAGGGGGACACCGGGCCACATCTCCGGCGGGAGTGGCATTCGCTGGATGGCGCGTAGCGAATGGCTGTTGCATGCTCCCCTGCGCCGTCACGACAGGGAATCGTAACGGTCAGCCGATGTCGCGGCGAGTCCACCCGGTGCACGGATGCGACAAAGGCCCCGTGAGGGGCCTTTGTATGACGTCATCATGCCGTTCATGCGGTGGTTGCCTGCAGGCCACATCTCATTCGTGTCCGAGTTCCTTGCGCAGCCAGGCCTTGATCTCGGGCGTCGGTTCGAAGATGCCCTTCAGGTCGCCGTATTCGTTGAGGAAGCTGTTTGCGAGTTGCTCGGGAAGGGCCACCGTTGCAAGTTCCTCGGCATGTTCCGAGTTGCGCCTCACAAGGCGTACTACGGGCCAGCCTGCCCATGTATCGACCACGAAGTAGGTGGATACGTCATCCTTCGAGCGCACAGGCGGATACTCCGCATGCCAGTCGTTGTTGCCCCATTCCAGATACATGGTAACCGCATGTTCAGGGGAAAGGTTCCAGTCTATATGGTGTCCGCTGAATGCCTTGAGGTCGTTCATGGTCTCTCCTCGTAGTTTGAAGGGACGGGCCGGACTGCCACTTCCGGCCCGTGGGTAGGCCCTTGCTTGTGAAGGAGTGCATGCCTGAGGAAGCATCACTTGAGTCAACAATAACTATTACTGATATGGTGTCAAGCAGGTTTTGAAAAACACGAGGGCTTGACCTCGTGCGCCATGTATGACTTTATCAGGATTCAGGAGACCTGAGCAGGTCAAGGGCGGCCCGGTTGATGCGGGCCGTATCGTCAGTAACCCCCAACCAGACAAGGGAGAGTTCATGATGAAACCCGAAGAGTTCGCCCAGCGTTTCATACAAACCGCTGAACAGATGGGCCATGTGCTCACACCGGGAGGGAACGTCATCTGCGATGGCGGCAAGAACATCTCGCCCGGCAAGGTGCAGGTCCTCTACAAGCGCTACGGCGAAGGATGCGTAGGCTGCGCATCCAAAGAGTTCCAGAACGATGCGCGCGGGTTGAAGCTTTTTCGTAGCATAGCGGAACGCGCCCTCGGGTAGCAGAACGCGTTCGCGTCCTGCTGCGCAACATCACGCAGCACCCACTGCTGTCACTGTGCTGCCTGCATGAAAAGAAGGCGGGCCGGAGTTTCCTCCGGCCCGCCGTTGTCGCGTATGGAGCGGCCCTTAGGCGTTGCCGCGTACACGCATGCGTGCAAGTGCGCGCTGCAGGGCAGCTTGCGCCCGAGCGTGGTCGACCTTTTCCTTGATCTGGGCAAGGCGTTGCTCGGCGCGGTCCTTGGCTTTCCGGGCTCTGTCGATGTCGATGTCCTCGGCACGTTCGGCGGATTCCGCAAGCACGGTCACCTTGTTGTCCGAGACCTCTGCAAAGCCGCCGGAGACGAAGACATGGTGCGTCTTGCCATTGGCCTTGTAGTAGAGGCTACCAATCGCCAGAGCGGACAGGAAGGGGATGTGGCTCGGCAATACGCCGAACTCGCCTTCGAAGCCCGGGGCACCCACGTAATCAACCTGCTCGCTGAGAACCAGCTTGTCAGGCGTCACGATTTCGAGGTGGAGCGACTTTTCCATTGGTCAGCTCCTTACTGCTCCTGGCGTTTCTTGTACTTCTCCAGAGCCATTTCGATGCCGCCCACCATGTAGAAGTCGCCTTCTGCGAGGTGGTCGTAGTCACCGTTCAGGATGCCCATGAAGCCCTTGATGGTGTCTTCAAGCTTCACGTACACGCCGGGCGTGCCGGTGAAGGTCTCTGCGACGTGGAACGGCTGCGAGAGGAAGCGCTGGATGCGGCGCGCGCGGGCGACGGTCAGCTTGTCCTCGTCGGACAGTTCGTCCATGCCGAGAATGGCGATGATGTCCTGAAGGTCCTTGTACTTCTGGAGTACCTGCTGAACCTGACGGGCAACGCCGTAGTGTTCAACACCCACCACGTTGGGGTCGAGGATGCGCGACGTGGAGTCGAGCGGGTCAACCGCGGGGTAGATGCCGAGTTCTGCAATCTGACGGGACAGAACGAGCGTACCGTCAAGGTGCGAGAACGTGGTTGCGGGCGCGGGGTCGGTAAGGTCGTCCGCGGGGACGTAGACGGCCTGAACCGAGGTGATCGAACCCTTGGTGGTGGAGGTGATGCGTTCCTGCAGGGCACCGAGGTCGGTACCGAGGGTGGGCTGGTAACCAACCGCCGAAGGCATGCGGCCGAGCAGTGCCGACACTTCCGAACCCGCCTGGGTGAAACGGAAGATGTTGTCGACGAACAGCAGCACGTCCTGGTTCTCGACGTCACGGAAGTACTCCGCGCAGGCGAGGGCGGTCAGGGCGACGCGGGCACGGGCTCCTGGCGGTTCGTTCATCTGGCCGTAGATGAGTGCGGCCTTCTCCAGAACGCCAGCGTCCTTCATTTCGTGGTAAAGGTCGTTCCCTTCACGGGTACGCTCACCAACACCGGCGAACACGGAGATACCGCCGTGCTGCTTCGCGATGTTGTTGATCATTTCCATGAGGATAACCGTCTTGCCGACGCCTGCGCCGCCGAAGAGGCCCATCTTGCCGCCCTTGGGGAACGGGATGAGCAGGTCGACGACCTTGATGCCGGTTTCGAGCAGTTCAACCTTGGTGTTCTGTTCGGTGAACTCGGGAGCAGCGCGGTGAATCGGAAGCGACTTGTCCGCGTTGATGGGGCCGAGTTCGTCCACGGGGCGACCCACGACGTTCATGATACGGCCAAGGGAGGCCTTGCCGACGGGCACCATGATGGGCTTGCCGGTGTCGGAGGCTTCCATGCCGCGCACGAGACCTTCGGTCGCGTCCATGGCGATGGTGCGCACGATGTTGTCGCCAAGGTGCTGGGCAACTTCGCAGACGAGGTCGGGCGCGTCCGTGTTGTTGGGGTTCTTGATATCCAGCGCGTTCAGAATGTTCGGCAGCTGGCCGCTCGGAAACTCGACGTCGACGACGGCGCCGATAACCTGAACGATCTTGCCAATGTTAGCACTCATAGATCTTACGCTCCCTTATTAACCTTTCAGCGCTTCAGCGCCGCCGACGATGTCCATCAGGTCGCGCGTGATCGAAGCCTGGCGTGTCTTGTTGAAGAGCAGCGTCAGTGCGCCAATCATGTCGTCACAGCTCCGGGTCGCGTTGTCCATGGCCGCCATACGGGCAGCATGTTCGCTTGCGGAGGTGTCGAGCAGACCACGGTAGATCTGCACCTTGATGAACCTGGGCAGCAACTCAGCCAGCAGGCCCTCGACAGCGGGTTCGTAGATGTACTCCTTGGAAGGTGCGGCTTCCGCCTCATCCTTCTTCTCGGAGGCAATGGGCAGGATGGGCAGCGTGATGGGCAGCTGCTTCGCCGTGCTCACGAACTCGCCGTACACCAGTACAACCTCGTCAAGTTCGCCGGTCAGGTAGTGGTTGATGACTTCCAGACCCAGCTTGTTGGCCAGCTGGAAGTCGAACGAACCCATCTGGTCGGCGATGGCGGTGACAACTTCGAAGTCCGCCTTGCGGATGGTGTCACGACCTTTCTTGCCCACACAATAGAACTTGACGGTCTTGCCTTCGGCGGCCTTCTGCTTGGCCAGCTTCAGCGCGGTACTGATAAGGTTCGCATTGAAGCTGCCGCACAGCCCGCGGTCGGAGGTGGCGAGAACGATACCACAGGTCTTGATCTCGTCACGTACCTCGAGCAGCGGATGCGCGGAGCCGTCCGCCTTGCTGGCGAGGTCGCCGAGCATGCCATAGAACTTCTCGGCATAGGGCCGGAACCGTTCTATGCGCTGCTGGGCACCGCGCAGTTTCGCCGAGGCCACCATGTTCATGGCCTTGGTGATCTGCTTGGTCTTTTTTACGCCAGCAATCTTGACTTTGACGTCTTTCAACGAAGGCATCTGCTACCTCCCGGTCCTAGGCCTGGTAGCCTTTTTTGAACTCAGCGATCGCAGCCTTCAGACGGTTTTCGATATCTTGGTCCAGAGCCTTCTTGGTCTTGATGTCATTCAGAATGTCGGCCTTGCCGCTTCTGAGGTAATCAAGCATGGCGGTCTCGAACTTGCGGATGTCGGCAACCGCGACGTCGTCCATGAGGCCACGGGTGGCGGCGTACATGGAGGCAACCTGCTCTTCGGTCGGCATCGGCTCGTACTGGGGCTGCTTGAGCAGTTCCACGAGACGGGCACCACGGTCGAGCTTCGCCTTGGTTGCCTTGTCGAGGTCGGAGCCGAACTGGGCGAAGGCGGCCAGTTCGCGGTACTGTGCAAGGTCGAGACGCATGGTACCGGCAACCTGCTTCATCGCCTTGATCTGCGCGGCGCCACCCACTCGGGAGACCGACAGACCGACGTTGATGGCGGGGCGGATACCTGCGTTGAACAGGTTGGGCTCAAGGTACACCTGACCGTCGGTGATGGAGATAACGTTGGTCGGGATGTACGCGGAAACGTCACCAGCCTGCGTTTCGATGATGGGCAGGGCGGTAAGCGAGCCGGCGCCGAGCGAGTCGTTCACCTTCGCCGCGCGCTCGAGAAGGCGCGAGTGGAGGTAGAAAACGTCGCCGGGGTAGGCTTCACGTCCGGGCGGGCGGCGGAGGAGCAGCGACATCTGGCGGTAGGCCACGGCCTGCTTGGACAGGTCGTCGTAGATGATGAGCGCATGCTTGCCGTTGTTACGGTAGAACTCGGCCATGGTGCAGCCGGAGTATGCGGAGATGAACTGGAGCGGAGCAGGCTCGGAAGCGGTGGCGGAGATGATGGTGGTGTATTCCATCGCACCGTACTTGCGCAGGGTGTCCGCAACAAGGGCAACCGTGGCCTTCTTCTGGCCGATGGCCACGTAGAAGCAGTGGATGTCCGTGTTCTTCTGGGCCAGGATGGCGTCGATGCAGACGGCGGTCTTGCCGGTCTGACGGTCGCCGATGACCAGTTCGCGCTGGCCGCGGCCAATGGGCGTCATGGCGTCGATTGCCTTGATGCCGGTGGGCATGGGTTCATGCACCGACTTACGGGCGATGATGCCGGGAGCCTTGAGTTCAACGGGACGGAATTCCTTGGCGTCCAACGGGCCGAGGCCGTCGATGGGCTGACCAAGGGGGTTGAGCACGCGGCCCATGACCGCATCACCCACGGGCACAGAGAAGATCTTGCCGGTACGCTTGACCGGGTCGCCTTCCTTGATCTGGGTGTCGTCACCAAGAAGAGCAACACCGACGTTGTCTTCTTCAAGGTTCAGCACCATGCCCATGAGCCCGCCCGGGAACTCAAGCAGTTCCATGGCCATGGCGTTCTGGACACCATGGACGCGGGCGATACCGTCACCGACGTACAGTACGGTGCCGGTTTCGCTCATCTCCACGCGCTGCTCGTAGCTCTGGATTTGCTCTTCAATGATCTTGCTGATTTCTTCGGCTTTGATCTGCATAGCCCTACTCACCCCTCTTGATGTTGTCTTTGAGGATTCCCAACTGGGCCCGCAGGCTTGCATCGAGAATCCGATCGCCGACCTTCAGCACGACACCACCCAGAATGTTCTTGTCGACGCTGAATCCCAACTCAAGCTTGCGACCGGCCTGGGCCTCGAGCTGGGCCTTGACCTTGTCGCGCTTGGCGTTCGCAAGTTCGATGGCCGTCACCAGCTCACCGCGGATGACGCCCTTTTCGGCATCGAGAAGAATTCCGTAGTACGCCTGAATATCCTGGATGAAGGCAAGGCGTTCACGGTCCGCAAGCAAAAGGCAGAAGTTGCGGACGGTGGGGCAGACCTTGAGTTTGTCCAGAAGCTTCGCAATGACGTTGCGCTTCTCATCCGGGGTGAAGACCGGGTTGCGGAACATCCTTACGAGTTCAGGCGCGGTCTCAAGAGTTCCGGCAAGAGCAGCGAGGTCGTTGCCGAACGTCTCGAGGTCCGAGAGTCCCGACTTCTTGCCCAGGGCAAACAGCGCCCGGGCATATCTCCGTGCGACGATGTTGCCGGTCAATTGAGCACCACCTTGGTTAAGTATTTGTCGATGAGCTTTTCGTGCTCGTTGGCCGTGAGCTTTTCAGCCAGCAGCTTCTCGGCGGCAACGATGATCTCGTCGGCCATCTGGGCGCGCATGGCGTCGATGGCAGCCTTGATTTCGTTGTCGGCGGTACGCTTGGCCTGCTCGGTGATGAGCGACGCGGACTTCTCGGCCTTATCGATGATAGCGGCCTTGATGTTCTCGCCCTGAGCACGGTAGTCGGCCAGAATGGCCTGACGTTCGCTCTCAAGGTTCGCGATGCGACGCTCGACCTCTGCAAGCTGCTTCTTGGCTTCGGTCTTACGGGTTTCGAGATCGTTGAGCTCCTGCTCGATGCCCTGGCGACGTCCGGTGAAGAAGCCCACTATCTTCTTGCCGGCCGCCTTCCAGATGATCCCTGCGAAAATGACGAAGTTGACGACGCGGAACGCGAAGTTACCCCAGTCGGGGCCGTGTCCGCTGTCGCCGGAGGCATAGGCCATGCTCGCAAAGAAAAGCGTCATGGCTCCTGCCGCTGCCGTGATTTTCAGCCCTTTCAATGCCCAACCCTCCTTGCTGTGCGCTCGGTGCGCTGGTTATCCGAGGACCTTAGCAGTAGCCTTGGCGGCGAGGGCACCCACCTGGCTCCTGAGGCTGTCCATGGCCGTGGCGACCTGGGCGGACACATCGGCGCGGGCCTTGAGCAGATAGTCCTGTGCCTCCTTGTTGGCGGCAAGAACGATATCATGCTCGCGGGCCTGCCCCGCTGCCCTCGCCAGTTCGCGTTCGGAAGCGGCTTCCGAACGTGCCTGTGCGAGGATTGCCTCATAGTTCTTGATCTTGGCCTCGGCCTGGCCGGAAAACTGCTCGGACTCTCCGAGCAGCCCCGCCATCTTGTCCTGCCGCTGCTTGATGATCTCCCGAACCGGACGGATCAGGAGAGCGTTCAGCACGACCAGCGTGACAAGAAAGTTCACCAGCTGGAATAGCATTGTGATGTTTAAATCGATCATGCCTGCTCCCTAGGTGAGGTTGTGAATTAAAGCTCAAAGTCGGATTGGCTTTAGCTGTTTTCAACCCTTGTGTCAAAAGCTTTTTTCTTTGCATTCGCTTCTTTGCGACCATTTCCAAGGCGCAAGTGTGCGGTATGGTGATGTAAAATCACACAAGTCCCGCGAGGCACCCAAAAAGACGTCTTTGCCTGTTCGTACTTTATTGCAGCTATCCGATCTCACTGATGTTATTGTTTGAGAGAACACTCAATTCTGCG